>Ga0115002_10000723_pt1 | contig 46293 bp, 39 predicted proteins | sample ArcticOcean_MG_C_8_FD_89576 | JGI IMG/M metagenome (GOLD analysis project Ga0115002, IMG submission 89576) | Marine microbial communities from western Arctic Ocean - ArcticOcean_MG_CB11_86 | ecosystem: Environmental > Aquatic > Marine > Oceanic | place: Arctic Ocean: Canada Basin | collected... | reverse complement strand
TGTTACGTCTGAACATGGCAGCACGGCGGATCTCGCGCCTCAATAAACGCATCAAGGCGCTCGGCTAGTCGCATAATCGCTGCCGCCCGCGCCGATAATATCGCCGGGCGAAAAAAATATTATTTCTGTGACAAATTTTCTGCTCTCTTGGCGCGGGCTTTAATTTAGCCGCCGAAAGCGGCTTGTGCTGAGAGTCCAACCGCTTAGCTTTCACCGCTCAGTTCGAGGCTCAGACGGGCGAGTTGAAAAAGCGCAAAATTATTTTGACGTTCCTATTTCGGACCTGTTGCCAGTCCTTCACCGCGCCATTACTCTAGGATCACTCGCTGGAACAACTCGGCGGGAAACGGGGAGATTTGGCCAATTCTCAGCAGCCATGAGCAATATCGCCAACAATAATATTACGCCGGGAGAAACGGTGGGAGTCGATTGGGACAGTTTGCTACGCACAGCCAAGGAACGGCTTGCGTCCGGGTTTTCTTATGCCGGCGATATCACGCCGGGCGAAGCCTGGCAAATTCTCGCGGATGACACCAGCGCCGTGCTTGTCGATGTGCGCACCGACGCCGAGTGGAACTTTGTTGGTGTGCCCGAGCTCGACTCTTTGGGCAAGAAACCACTGTTGATGTCCTGGCAGCGTTATCCAGACATGTCGCAAAATCAGGAATTCGCGTCCGATCTGGCGGGCGCCGGCGTGCCGCGATCGGTGCCTGTCCTCTTTATCTGCCGTAGCGGCGCGCGCTCCGCGTCGGCGGCCGAGCACTGCACGGCCGAAGGTTTCACAAATTGTTACAATGTCATCGAGGGATTTGAAGGCGTGCCGGACGCGGACAAGCACCGCGGCAAAATATCTGGCTGGAAAATGCGCGCACTACCTTGGGTTCAGGGCTGACAGATGCCGGATACACCTAAGTCCGCGCATCCGCTCCATGAGGAGCAGTGGTCCGCCATCCGCACACGCCTCCAAGAAGAGTTGGGCGACGCTGCTTTTCGCAGCTGGTTGAAGCCCCTGACATTGCGCCGCATCGAGAATGGTGAGGCCTTGGTAGCCGCGCCGACGCGCTTTCTGCGCGACTGGGTGAGCGCCCGCTATGCTGACCGCATTGCTGAATTGTGGCATGAGATGAACCCGGATGTCCGACTCGTGACGATCGAGGTGTTCGCCTTCAGTGCCACAGCACCGGCACGCGGCACGCCGAAGGATATCAGTCCGCAGCGGCCGGCCTCTAAGACCTCGGCGCCGGACGAAACACCTTCACGTGGCTCTTTCTTACGCCTGCGTGCGGTCGAGGAGGAAGTCGACGCTCTCTCTTCGCCGCTCAACCCGCGCTTCGGATTTTCAGAATTTGTCGTCGGCAAGCCCAATGAATTCGCGCATGCTGCAGCGCTCCGTGTGGCCGAAGCCGACAAGGTACCGTTCAACCCGCTCTATCTGTATAGCGGCGTCGGCCTCGGCAAGACCCATCTTATGCACGCCATGGCGCGTCATATCCGCGAACGCGACCCGAGCCGCCGGGTGCTCTATCTGTCGGCCGAGAAGTTCATGTATCACTTCGTCCGGGCGGTTCGCTACAAGGATACCATGGAGTTCAAGGAGCAGTTCCGCTCCGCCGATGTCTTGATGATCGACGACGTCCAATTCATTTGCGGCAAGGACAGCACTCAGGAAGAATTCTTTCATACATTCAATGTGTTGATCGATCATAATCGGCAGGTTGTGATATCCGGTGACCGGTCGCCGTCCGACCTCGACGCCATGGGGGAGCGCTTGCGCTCGCGCCTCGGCTGGGGGCTGGTGGCGGATATTCACGCCACCACCTACGAGCTCCGGCTCGGCATCTTGCTGGCAAAGATCGAGACGATCAGCGTTGTTGATGTGCCGCGCGACGTGTTGGAGTTTCTAGCGCGGCGAATCACCAGCAATATCCGCGAATTGGAGATGGCTCTCAACCGAGTGACCGCCCATTCCACTCTGGTGGGGCGCCAAATTGATCTGGAAATGGCGAAGGAAGTCCTGCGCGACGTGTTACGGGCGAGCGAGCGGCGTATCACGATTGAGGAAATTCAACGCCGGGTGGCGGAGCATTACAATATCAAACTATCGGAAATGTCTTCCGAGCGCCGCGCCCGTGCGGTTGCCCGTCCGCGCCAAGTGGCAATGTTCCTGAGCAAGCAATTGACCTCTCGCTCGCTACCTGAAATTGGACGCAAGTTCGGCGGACGCGATCATACGACCGTCATGCACGCGGTGCGGAAGATCGAGGAATTGCGCCTCAGCGACGCGGCCATTGCGGAAGACGTGGAACTTCTGAAACGCACCTTGGAAAGCTAGCAATTTGGTCCGCTGAGGCGCTATTTCCGGAGCCGATCTGGCGCCCTTTCGGCGCGTGTTTTTAGTGCCGAAACCGCCCCCTATCTGTTATATTCAAACATGGTTTGAGAATTCCGATTCGCCGCGTTGCGAATGACGCTGGAACGGCTGGATTCGGGACCTAAACCAAGCATTTTTTTGATCGATAACACGCATTGTATTGCCATGAAATTGACCATTGAACGGAGCGCGCTGCTGAAGTCCCTCGGGCATGTTCAGAGCGTCGTTGAGAGACGCAACACGATCCCCATTCTCTCCAATGTCCGTCTCGACGCGGGTGACGATGAGAAATTGCACCTGACCGCGACAGACATGGACCTGGCGGTGATCGAAGCGGCGCCGGCGAATGTGACGCAATCCGGCGCAACGACGACATCCGCCCACATGCTGTACGATATCGTGCGCAAGTTGGCCGAAGGCGCCCAAGTCGAAATTGCATTGATCCAAGATGGCGGCAAGTTGGAAATTCGCTCCGGCCGTTCGCGATTTACTTTGGCGTGCCTGCCGGTCGAGGATTTCCCGGTCATGGCCGAGGGCGAGCTGGACCATCGATTTGCGGTTTCTGCCAGCGATATTAAGCGCCTGATCGACAAAACCGGCTTCGCGATCTCGACGGAGGAAACACGATATTATTTGAACGGCATCTATTTGCATGCGGCAGACGGCGAAGGCACCAAGAGTTTGCGCGCCGTCGCGACGGACGGACATCGCCTGGCGCGGGTTGATACCGCCTTACCGGCGGGCGCGGAAAATATCCCCGGCGTCATCGTTCCACGCAAGACTGTGTCCGAGCTGCGTAAGTTGATCGATGAGAGCGATGGCGACGTGATGATCGCCCTTTCGGACAGCAAGATCCGCTTCGCCTTCGACGGCGCAATTCTGACCTCTAAATTGATAGACGGCTCTTTTCCCGATTATGAGCGCGTTATTCCGTCGGCGAACGATAAGATCATGACTGTCGACAAGCAGGCATTTATACAGGCGGTCGATCGCGTCTCGACGATTTCCACGGAGAAATCGCGAGCCATCAAGATCACCCTCGAAGATTCGCAAATGACTCTGTCAGCGTCCAGTCCGGATGCGGGAGCAGCCTCGGAAGAGCTCGATGCCCAGTACAAGCTGGAAAAAATCGAAATTGGCTTCAACTCCCGGTACGTGCTCGATATGGCCAAGCAGATCGTCGGTGAAACCATCGAATTTCGTCTTGCGGATTCGGCGTCGCCGACCTTGGTGCGCGATTTGGAAGATGAAAATGCCGTTTATGTCATCATGCCCATGCGGGTTTAGGTGAGCGCCGCACTGTCCTACTCAGGGCAAATTCCAAACGGCTCGCCAACCGCGCCGCGTCTCGCTATCAGCCGCGTGACACTCAGCGACTTTCGCAGCTATGCCTCGCTTCGCCTTAACCCGGAGACCGGGATTGTTGTCCTGACCGGGGCGAACGGTGCCGGCAAGACGAACCTCCTGGAAGCGCTTTCTCTGTTGAGTCCGGGCCGCGGCCTGCGCGGCGCCCGTTTAGCGGAGATTTCACGTCGGCGCGAAAGCGGCGCCGAGGAACTTGATGCCGCGGCGCGCGAATGGGCTGTCTCCGCCGAGTTCGCCACGCCACACGGCCCGCTATCGGTTGGCGTTGGATGGGCCGAGGCCGATGGCGAGCGCCGCACCGTGCATATCGACGGCCAGACGGCACGCAGCCAAACGGCACTCGCGGAACATATCTCAATGGTCTGGCTGACTCCGGCGATGGACCGTCTCTTCATCGAGGCGCCGGCTGGCCGACGGCGGTTCCTCGATCGCCTGGTATTTGCCTTCGATCCCGCCCACGCCGGGCGCCTGCAAGCCTATGACAAGGCGCGCCGCGAGCGCAGCCGGCTGTTGCGCGAGACCCGCGAAGACGATAGCTGGCTTGGCGCGCTGGAACGAAATATGGCCGAGCGCGCAGTGGCCATCGCGGCGGCGCGCCTCGACCTGGTCGAGCGGCTAAAGCGCGCTCTTGACGAGGAAACCGGTCCCTTCCCGCATCCGGAAATTGCCGCCCACGGCGTGATCGAGGATTCACTTGAGGCGCAGCCGGCGCTCGACGTCGAGGAAAATTACCGCGCGGCGCTGGCCCGAGCCCGCGCCCAAGACCGCGACAGCGGCAGCTGTGAAGGCGTACACCGGAGTGATTTGTTCGCCCGTTTGAGCACTACCGGCCCGCGCGCGGAGCAAGCTTCGACCGGCGAGCAGAAAGCAATTCTCATTTCTCTTGTTCTCGCCCATGGCCGCTTGCTCGCACGTCTCAAGGGTCGCGTGCCGGTACTGCTGCTCGACGAAATTGCTGCCCATCTCGATGCGTCGCGCCGTGCGGCTTTGTTCGAAGCTATCCGCGACCTCGGCGCCCAAGCCTGGCTGACCGGCACCGATGTTACCCTGTTCGCTCCGCTCATGGGAATCGCTCAGTTCCACGCGGTGGCGAACGGCCAGATTTCACAACAGGCTACCTATGACTGATCCCGTAACTGACCCCGCAACCGAAAGCGGCGCACCAAGCCCGATCGGCGAAGCAGAAGCTGCCTACGGCGCCGATTCCATCAAGGTGCTGCGTGGCCTCGACGCGGTGCGCAAGCGCCCCGGCATGTATATTGGCGATACCGACGATGGCTCGGGTCTGCATCGCATGATCTACGAAGCCGTCGACAATGCGGTTGATGAAGCGCTGGCCGGATATTGCGATGAAGTCGATGTCACGTTGAACGCCGACGGTTCAGCCACGGTGCGTGACAATGGCCGCGGCGTCCCAACCGGCATCCACGAAGAAGAAGGTGTCTCCGCCGCCGAAGTCATCATGACCAAATTGCATGCCGGCGGTAAATTCGATCAAAACACCTACAAGGTTTCGGGCGGCCTGCACGGCGTCGGTGTATCTGTGGTCAATGCCCTCTCTGAATGGTTGGAACTGCGCGTCTGGCGCGGCGGTCAGGAGCATTTCATGCGCTTTTTCGGTGGCGCACCGGAAGACCCGCTGGCGGTGGTCGGCCCCTCTGAGAGCACCGGCACCGAAGTTAAATTCCTGCCGTCTCCCGCCATTTTCGCTTTGATCGATTTTGATTTCGACACGCTTGAGCATCGCTTGCGCGAGCTCGCATTTCTCAACGCCAACGTCAAAATCACCCTGACGGACGAGCGTGCCGCGGAGCCCAAGGTCTCCGTATTGCGCTATGAGGGCGGCATTCTCGAATATGTGCATTATCTCGACCGCGCCAAACAATCGCTCCTCGGCGAGGCCATTACCTTTATCGATGACAAAGACGATGTCGTCGTTCAGGTCGCGATGCAGTGGAACGACAGCTATCACGAAACGGTGCTGTGCTTTACCAACAATATCCGCCAAGCCGACGGCGGAACCCATTTGGCGGGCTTTCGCGGCGCGCTCACGCGCTGCGTCAACGCCTACGCGGCACAAAGCGGTTTAGCCAAGCGCGAAAAGGTATCGATTTCCGGCGACGATGCGCGCGAAGGGCTCACCTGCATTCTCTCGGTGAAAGTCCCGGACCCGAAGTTTTCCTCACAAACCAAAGAGAAACTGGTGAGCTCAGAAGTGCGGCCGGTTGTGGAAGGCGTGGTTGGAGATCGCCTCGGCCAATGGTTCGAGGAACATCCAAACGAAGCTAAAACCATTATCGGCAAGGTGGTTGAAGCGGCGGCTGCGCGCGAAGCGGCGCGCAAGGCGCGCGATTTAACCCGGCGCAAGGGTGTGCTCAGCGTCTCCAGCTTGCCCGGCAAGCTTGCCGACTGCCAAGAACGCGACCCGAAGAAATGCGAGCTCTTCCTGGTCGAGGGCGATTCGGCGGGCGGATCCGCCAAGCAGGGGCGCAATCGCCGTAATCAGGCAGTGCTGCCATTGCGTGGAAAAATCCTTAATGTCGAGCGGGCGCGCCTGGCGAAAATGTTGAACTCAACCGAGATCGGCACCATTATCACGGCGCTGGGCACCGGCATCGGAGCCGACGATTTCGATATCACCAAGCTGCGCTACGACAAAATCATCATCATGACCGATGCGGATGTGGACGGGTCGCATATCCGCACCCTGCTGCTCACTTTCTTCTTCCGCAACATGCTGGAACTTATTCAAGACACCACCAATGGTGGGGTTTACGGGCATTTATTCATCGCCCAGCCACCGCTCTACCGGGTGAAACGCGGCGCCAGCGAGCGTTATCTGAAAGACGACCGCGAGTTGGAAAATTTCCTGATCGAAACCGGCCTCGAGGAAACGGTGCTGGATGTGCAGGGCGGCGGCAGTCGCGCCGGCACCGATCTCGCCACTATTCTTGACGCCGCGCGCGGGATCGATGTCCTGGTCAAGGCGCTGACCCGGCGTATAGATCAACGAATCGTCGAGCAGGCTGCGATTGCCGGGGCGCTCAATCCCGATATCCTCAACAATCCGGAACAGTCGGCGTCTGCCGCCACCTATATAGCCGGCCGTCTCGACAAAATCTCTTCGGAAATCGAGCGCGGCTGGCACGGCGAAGCGGTGGACCTGCCAACGGGCCGGGCCTTCAAATTCAGCCGGACGCTGAGGAGCGTGACCGAAACCCATCTCCTCGATTCGGTGCTGATCACCACGCCCGAAGCGCGAAAACTGGACAGTTTGGCCGCCAGCCTGCAGGAGATTTATAGCCACCCAGCCACGCTCCGGCGCAAGGATACGGAACGTGAAATTACCTCGCCGACGATGCTGCTGGACGCGGTCTATGCCGCCGGGCGCAAGGGTCTATCGATCCAACGCTATAAAGGTCTCGGAGAGATGAATCCGGATCAGTTGTGGGAAACCACGCTCGATCCCGATGCCCGCACCCTTCGCCGGGTGGAAATTAAAGATGCGCAGGAGGCCGACGAGATATTCTCGACTCTGATGGGCGAGGTGGTGGAGCCGCGCCGCGAATTCATCCAGAATAACGCGCTCAAGGTCGTCAATCTCGACGTTTGAGACCTCGAGCGCCGGCCATGGCCAAATCTAAGAGCGCGTCCCGAGGGAAAAAAGCCAAGCCGAGCAACACGGGCGCGAAGCCCAAGGCCACCAGGACCAAGCCAAAGCCCGCCGAGGCGCAGCAGAAGACCACCGGCCAAACGAAAACCCCTAAACAACGGCGTAAGTCGCCGTGGCGTGAAATCCGGGTCACGCTGATTGCGCTGATATGGCTCACCCTTGTGGCCGCCGGCTTCATTGCCTATGTCGCCCATGACCTGCCCGACAGCGATAGCCTCACCGGCCCCAAAAGCGCGCCCGCCGTCACCCTGTTGGCCGCGGATGGCTCGACGCTGGCCAGCTTCGGCGCCCATTGGGGAGAATTCGTTGCCGTGCGCGAGATGTCGCCGCTGCTGCCGCAAGCCGTTGTTGCCATTGAAGACCGTCGGTTCTACGAGCATGGCGGCATGGACGCGATCGGCGTGCTGCGGGCGCTGTGGCGCAATATCATGTCCGGGCGCCTGCGCGAAGGCGGCAGCACCATCACCCAACAATTGGCCAAAATCGCTTTTCTTACTCCAGCAAAATCGCTTGAGCGCAAAGTCCAAGAATTGTTCTTAGCCTTTCGCCTGGAGCGCGAATTCAGCAAGGACGAAATCCTCACGCTCTATCTCAACCGGGTTTATCTCGGTGCCGGAAGCTATGGCGTCGATGCGGCGGCAAAGCGTTATTTCGGCAAATCCGCGCGCAATGTTGGTCTCGCCGAGGCGGCCGTGCTGGCCGGCCTGTTGAAGGCGCCGTCGCGGCTCTCGCCGGCGCGCGATCTCGCAGCGGCGCGACGCCGCGCTGGACTGGTGCTCGACAGTATGGTGACAGCCGGATTCATCGCGGCAGCGGATGCCGCGCGTGCCAAAGCGGCGCCGGCGCGCCTCATCAAGCAGGAAAAACCGTCCGGCACGGCACGCTATTTCAACGATTGGGTCCGGGCGCAGGTGCCCGCCTATGCCGGGCGCGGAGCGCCGGCGCTGACCGTCCACACCACGCTCGATCCGGCAATGCAGCGCGCCGCGGAGGCGGCATTGGCGCGCGGGCTCAAAGATGCGTCCGGCCGCGCCGTGGGGGAAGGCGCTCTGGTGGCGCTCGCGCCGGATGGCGCGGTGCTTGCCATGGTGGGCGGACGGGATTACGGCAGGAGCCAGTTCAACCGGGCGAGCCAGGCGCGGCGGCAGCCGGGCTCGGCGTTCAAAACCATCGTCTATCTCGCCGGCATGGAGGCTGGACTGACGCCCGACGACATACTCGAAGACGCACCAATCGAAATCGCCGGCTGGGCGCCGCGCAACTATGACGGCACGTATCGCGGGCCAGTTTCCTTACGCGACGCGTTTGCCGCTTCGATCAACAGTGTCGCCGTGCGGGTCGGTCAGAAGGCCGGCATCATCAACGTCGCCAAGCTGGCGCGCCGGCTCGGCATCCAAAGTGACCTGCCGCCCGATGCCAGCCTCAGCCTCGGCAGTGGGGATTTGAGCCTGATCGAACTGACCGCCGCCTATGCGCCGCTCGCCGGTGACGGCACACTCGCCCTGCCGCACGGCATCCGCGAGGTACGCAACCGCGGCGGCGAAATTCTCTATGCCCGCTCCGGCTCCGGCGCCGGACAGGTGATCGCGCCACAAGCCGGCGCCGCCATGCGCGATCTCCTCGCCGCCGTAATCACCGGCGGCACTGGGCGCGGTGCGGCGTTGCCGCCTAAGCTCGGCCCGGCCTATGGCAAGACCGGCACCAGCCAGAATTTCCGCGATGCCTGGTTCGTCGGTTTCGCCGGCGATGTGGTGGTCGGCGTTTGGCTCGGCAATGACGATGGCAAGCCGATGCGGGGCGTCACCGGCGGCGGCGCAGCGGCTGCTATCTGGCGCGATTTTATGACCCACGCCTTGCGTTAACGGCGATCGATAAGGTGAATGAACGAGCCCATCACGCGGCCTGCCGCCAAGCCCATAGTGCCGAGGTCTTTGGCGCCTGAATCGGAACAGCGAAAGAGCGGGTGTGCGCCGCCTTCTTGTATCACCGCAGCATAGTGAAATTCATGGCCGCGAAAACGCGCGCCCTTGGCAGCAAATGGGGCATCGCACAGCATCTCCGCTTCGCGGTAGCCGAGATGGAGACGGGGCGCGGCGAAACTGGTCTCGAGCGGCAATAGCCCGACCATGGCATGGCGCTGGCCCGCTGCATCGATCAGGCCATCGCCCAGCACCATGTAGCCGCCACATTCGCCGTAAATACAGACGTCGGTGTTCGCCGCGCGGCGTAACCCGCCGATAAATTTGCTATTGGCGGCGAGCTGCGCGGCATGCAGTTCCGGATAGCCGCCAGGCAGATAGATGGCGTTTGCACCCGCGTCCGGCGCTTCATCGGCGAGCGGTGAGAAAAAGCTGAGCGCCGCGCCAGCCTGGTGCCAGCCCGCCAACACCGCCTCATAGCTGAAGGCAAATGCCATATCGCGGGCGACGGCGATTTTCTGGCCAAGCGGCTCAAGCAGGCAAGGTGGCGCGGCGCCTTGCGTCGCGTGGAGCGGCCGGGCGAGCCCGCGCAATCCGGCGCCATCGACATGGCGCGAGACGTGATCAGCGGCGGCGTTCAAGAACGCCTCTAAATCCTCTGATTCGCCGGCCTGAACCAGCCCAAGATGGCGCGCCGGCAAAGCCAGCGCCGCGTCGCGCGGCAACGCCCCCAGAACGGCAATGCCTGTCGGCGCCATGGCGGTGCGCAAGATATCCTCATGGCGGGGGCTGGCGACATGGTTGAAGATGACCGCGGCGACCTCGACATCAGCGCGGTGACCGGCAAACCCCTGCGCCAGCGCCGCCACGGAAGCGCCCTGGCCGCGCACATCGATGACCAAAATCACGGGAAGATCAAAATGGGCGGCCAGATCGGCGGTCGCGCCGCCGCCGCCGGCGGCGCCGTCGAACAGCCCCATCACACCCTCGCCGAGAATGAATTCGGCGTCTTGCGCCAGTGCCGCAGCGCTAGCATCAAGGCTTTCGCCGCGCATCGCCCAGCTATCGAGATTGATGCAAGCGCGCCCTGCAGCGGCCGTGTGATAGGCGGCATCTATATAATCAGGTCCGGCCTTGAACGGCGCCACGGCGATCCCCGAACGCGTCCACTGACGCAACAGGCCGAGGGTAAGAACGGTCTTGCCGGAGCCCGACTTGGGAGCTGCGAAAAGGAGCCCCCGCGCCGCGCTCACAAATGCTGTCCAATCGTCTGGGCGATATCGACGGGCCGCCAACCGGTTTGAAAATATTCCAAAAGCGCGCCATCGGGGCCCATGAAATACATGATATCGGTGTGATCGACGACATAATCGTCGACCGCATCAAGTTCCTCGCCCTTGGCGAAATAGACTTTGTAGGCGCCCGCCACGGCCGAGATTTGCGCCTCGCTGCCGGTCAGTGCGGTCAGGCGCGGGTGAAAATTTACGACATAGTTGGCTAGCGATTCGACCGTGTCGCGCGCCGGATCAACGGTGATAAAAATCGGCTCGACTTGCGCGCCAGCGTCGCCCAACAGGTCCACGGCCTGGCTCATCACCAGCAGTTCGGTAGGACACACATCTGGGCACCAGCCGTAGCCGAAATAAATCAGCATGTAACGGCCGCGGTAATCCTGGTCCGTCACGGCGCGACCATGGTGATCGGTCAGCATGAACGGGCCGCCGACATCGGTCAATTGAACCACCGGGCGCTGCGCATCGTCGAGATTGCCCAACAGCGAGCCATCCATTTGGGTATAGAGAACAATGGCGCCGAGCACGGCGATCCAGACCAACGGATTGCGGCGCAAACCGCGTGGATCGCGGGAAGAGCCCGGGTCATTATCGGGGCGCGGTTTTTTGGGGCGAAGAAAATCCATTTGAGCGGTGAAGATAAGCGCCCTGGGCGGGCGCATCAAGCGGCGCGACCGCGCTAAGGTGAGGTCTCTTCAGCGGCGCGGGCGGCGAGAAATTCGAGCGCCGCGCGGGCGCGCGCTTCGGGCGTGGCGGCGGGATCGAGTGCGGCGCGAAGGCCAACCACATCGCCGATCGCAATGATCGCCGGCGCCTCAAGATTGGCCGCTACGGCATCATCGGCGGCGGACGCCAAGCTGGTTTCGACAATTTTCTGACCGGCGAGCGTTGCCTTGCTAATCAGGATTACTGCCGTATCCGCGGCGCGTCCAGCCGCCACCAGGCGCTCAGCCATCCAAGCCAAATGCTTGAGCGCCATGTAGAGAATCAAGACCGGCGCGCCAGAAGCAAGCGCCGGCCAATCAAGCCCGGTCGGCGGTCCGCCGCCTGATTCATGGCCCGTAATGAACGTCACTGCTGAATTGACGCGCCGATCGGTAATCGGAATGCCCGCATAGGCGAGGCCCGCCACCGCCGCAGTGATTCCCGGCACCAGGCGGAACGGCACGCCCGCCGCCGCCAGCGCCAGCGCTTCCTCACCGCCGCGCCCGAAGATGAAGGGGTCGCCGCCCTTGAGGCGTAGCACTTTGCGCCCGGCACGCGCCAAATCAATCAATTTATCGCTGATATCGCCTTGCTTGGCCGAGGGCTTGCCGCCGCGCTTGCCGGCATAATGCAGTTCAGCGTCGGCATCGGCCAGGGTGAGAATGTCCTCTCCCACCAAGGCGTCGTAAACGATATCATCCGCAGCACCTAGGGCGTGGAAGGCGAGCAGCGACAGGAGACCGGGATCGCCCGGACCGGCGCCAACCAGCCACACGCTGCCGGGCTCGAAAGAGGGCATCGCCGGCAGGGCGGGGGTGATCATCTCATGTGGTGTCTTGTTGCTTTTGGGCATGACGCGATTTTACACCCGCGTCACGGGAGCGGCGAGCTAAACTAGTGCTATGTCCGGCGCAAATCCCCGTAAACCAGAAGAACGCGGCCCGTTACGCAAGGGTTGGACCACCGGTGCCTGCGCCACCGCTGCCACCCGCGCCGCCTATGGCGCGCTGTTGACGGGCAGCTTTGCGGACCCGGTCACCATCACGCTGCCACGCGGGAAAACCCCCGCGTTTGTGTTGCACGAGACGGAATTAGGCAGCGGCTCCGCCATGGCCGCTATCGTCAAGGACGCCGGCGATGATCCCGACGTCACCCATGGCGCCCTGATCCGCGCCAGCGTACGGGTCGGCAAAAGCGGTACGGGTGTGACATTTCACGCCGGCGACGGCGTCGGCACGGTCACTTTGCCGGGGTTGCCGATCAGTGTCGGCGAGCCGGCAATAAATCCTGCCCCGCGCCGCATGATGGCGGAAGTAGTGGCAGAGCTGGCGGCACGCCACGGCGCGGCGGGCGATGTGGAAATCACCATCTCGGTCGATGACGGCAAGGCGCTTGCCGCCCATACGATGAACGGCCGGCTCGGCATTCTCGGCGGACTTTCCATATTGGGCACCACCGGCATCGTCACGCCCTATTCCTGCGCCGCCTGGATCGCCTCTATTCATCAAGGCGTGGACGTGGCGCGCGCCGCCGGCATCGGCCATGTCGCCGGGGCAACAGGAAAGACTTCAGAAACCGCGGTTCGCGTGCTTTACGGGCTGGAGGAACAGGCGCTGCTGGAGATGGGCGATTTCACCGGAGCGCTATTAAAATATATCCGTCGCCATCCGGTAGCGCGCCTCACTGTGGCCGGCGGTTTTGCCAAAATATCCAAGCTCGCACAGGGCCATATGGATCTCCATTCCGGGCGCAGCGAAGTGGATATTTCGGCGCTCGCCGGACATCTTTCAGAGCTTGGCGCGCCGGCGGAAATTCTTACCCAGGCGCGTTCCGCCCATTCGGCGGGCGCTCTGCTGGCTCTCGCCGGCGAACTACCGCTCGGTGACCGAGTGGCGGCTGAGGCCCTTGGCATTGTGAAAGAGACTCTCGGCGACGCGAACATTGCGGTCGATGTGACGATTTTCGACCGTGCTGGCGCGCTTATTGGCCGAGCGGGCCCACATGACAAGCCATAAACCAACGCTGCTGATTCTCGGCGGCACCGGCGAGGCGCTACGTCTGGCGCGCGCCGCAGAGACTGAACAGGGCAATCGAATTCGGGTAATCTATTCCCTCGCCGGGCGCACCCGCAGCCCCGCCAAAGTGGGCGGGGAAGAGCGTGTCGGCGGGTTCGGCGGCGTCGAAGGGCTGGCGGGTTATCTTAGAGACACTGGCATCGATTTTTTGATCGACGCTACCCATCCTTTTTCAGCGCAAATCTCGCAACATGCCTGCCTCGCCACTGCCGCCACCGCTACGCCGCGATGCGTGCTCGCGCGCCCACCATGGCAAATCCAGGCTGGCGATCGTTGGCACGAAGCGGCGGACATGGCTGCAGCGGCAGCATTGATTCCCGGCCTTGGGAAGCGCGTCTTTTTGAGCGTCGGTACCCGTTCGCTCGAACATTTTTCCAGCTTGCGCGACTGTTGGTTTCTCGTGCGCTTGATCGACGCGCCGAACGATCCGCTGCCCTTGCCTCAAGCCAAACTGATCACCGGACGCGGGCCGTTCGACGCTTCCAGCGAGCACCAGATTTTTGAACAACACCGCATCGATCTGCTGGTCACGCGGGCCAGCGGCGGCGCGGCGACCGAAGGCAAGATCGACGCGGCGCGCGATCTGGGATTACCGGTTATTCTTGTGCGTCGCCCTGCGCCGCCGCCAGGCGAAACGGTCGAGACTATCGCAGCCGCGCTGGATTGGCTGGCGCGCGGTCTCAGCCGCTAGAGCATGTCAGGTTCGCTTGCGCTCACCCGGCACGCTCTATCTCTTTGCAATTGAAGCAATTGCGTCGTCGCAGGTGATTCCACCTGCTCGGGATTTGCTCTAAGACGGGTCGCGATTCGCCGATTTGGGGCGGAGCACATGGTGATGGGCGGGATCGTAGAGCTTGCTGTCGTCGAAAGCCGCCGCGCCGAGCGCCTGGCCGACGAGAATAAGCGCGGTGCGCGTCAGGCGTAGTGGTTTGGTCTTGGCGCGGATATCGCCGAGCGTGCCGCGTATCAATTTTTCATCCGGCCAACTTACCCGGTAGGCAATGGCGACGGGACACTCGGCGCCGTAATGCGGGGTTAGCTCGCGAACTACTTTGGCCAGATTATTGATTGATAAATGCACCGCCAGGGTGGCGCCGGTCGCAGCCAACGTCGCCAGTTCTTCGCCGGGCGGCATTGCCGAGGCGCGAACCGACGTGCGCGTCAGGATGACGCTTTGCACGATACCCGGTAGCGTCAGCTCGTAGCCGAGCGCCGCTGCCGCCGCGGCATAGGCCGGAACGCCCGGCGTGATGTCATAGCCGATGCCAAGCGCGTCGAGCCGGCGAATCTGCTCGGCGATTGCACCGTACAGCGAGGGATCGCCGGAATGGAGACGCGCGACGTCCTGGCCGGTGGCGTGCGCGGTCTCGATCAGGGCGATTATTTCATCGAGCGTCAGCGGCGCGGTATCGACCACGCACGCCGATTTATCCGCCTCGGCGATCACGGCCTCGGGGATCAGCGAGCCGGCATAAAGCACCACCGGGGCGGCGCGCAACAGCGCCATGCCGCGCAGCGTCATGAGGTCAGGTGCGCCGGGGCCGGCACCGATGAAATGCACCGTCATGACGCGTATCCCTTCGGCTTGTGTTCGCCGCGCCCGGCATAACCGCGCGGGGTGTAGATGCGCGGACCGTCGCCGGTTTCGATCAAGCGTGTTTCTCTGCCGCCGACCATGACCAGGGTCAGCATATCAACCACATCGGGGTCGAAATCGCTGAGCGCCACCATGCGCACGGTCTCCTCCACACGGCCGAGATTACGCGCGACGATGATCGGGCAATCAGGCGGCCTTGCGGCGGCGAATATCTCCATTGCGCGCACCAAACCCTCGCGCCGGCGTTTGGACGCGGGATTGTAAAGTGCGACGACAAAATCCGCCGCCGCCGCAGCGCACAAGCGTTCTTCAATAACCACCCAGGGCGTCATCAGGTCAGACAGCGATATGGTGCAAAAATCATGGCCGAGCGGTGCACCGGTCCGCGCCGCAGCGGCCTGTAAAGCGGAAATGCCGGGCTCGACAGTGATCTCAACGCCGCGCCACGCCGGCGCCGCCTCGTGCTCCAAAAGCTCAAAGGCGAGCGCCGCCATGCCGTAGATTCCGGCATCGCCGGAGGATACCAGCGCCACCACGCGCCCCCCCGCCGCCAGATCGAGGGCGGCGCGCACCCGAACCTCTTCTTCGCCGATGGCGAATTCATGCCGTCGCTGGTTTTTTGCCAGCGGCCCAGCGAGGTCGAGATAATCGCTAAAGCCGACCAAATCGCTGGCCCGCGCCAACGCGGCACTGGCCGCCGGCGTGCGCCATGCCGTGGCCCCGGGTCCGAGACCAACAATGGTGAGCCGGCCCAGGCCGCGTCCGAGTGCTGGGGGGTGGATGATGGCGTCTGCCCGTACGACAGCGCAGGTGGTACGCGCGGATTTGGTTTTTGCAACGATCAACTTGCCGCCAGGGCCGGCGCAGGCCAGCGCCGCCGCTTCGGCCACGCCATGGCAGCCGACCGCGCGAAACACGGTATCGGACGGATTGGCGAGGCGAGGCGTTTCTCGCTCAAGCCTGGCGGCATCGAAAAACCTAAGGGGCAAACCGAAACGCCCAGCCACCGCACGAAGGGCCGGCTCGTCCATTTTGACATCGATAGAAGCCAGGCAGGCAATGGAAAGCGGGCTGAGGCCGGCGCTGCCGAGCACTTGATTCAGAAGTGCCACCACTTCCTCGGCTTCTGCGCCGCGCTCACAGCCAATGCCGACGGCGAGGGTTAGCGGACGGAGGATAATATCGGCTTCTGTATCGGTTATATCGGAGACGGCCAGCTTGATCGCCGCGCCTGGCGCGAATTGTGCCGACCCGCCATGCAGCCAATCGCCCAGTTCGTGCGGGTCGTCAAGTGCCACGGCCTCGCCCGCCAGCAAAGCCGCCGTCACTTTCTTCACGCCCGTGCCGGGCTCGGCGCGCCAACCCTCGGGCGGATCGTCGAGGGCGAACCCCAAGCTGAGTTCGCCCGCCGTAGTGATTGCCGCCGTGCCACCGAGTGCCTCGGCCAATTGTGCGGCCATGCGGTTAGCGCCCCTATGGCCGCCGAGCAGTGGCACCGCGTGGCTGCCGTCTTCGGCTAGGGCGATAACCGGCGGTTCGCTCTTCTTATTGCTGAGATGAGGCGCCAGGCAGCGAATGACGATGCCGGCGGCGGTGAGCGCGATGATCGGCCGCCCGGCGAGAAAAAGCGCGCCGAGATGCTGCGCGGTATTTTCAAACTGCACATCGGCCTGCGCCACCCGCTTGGCAAGGCCATGCAGCTCCGACCCCGGAAACACCGCCGTAGCGCGACGCGCCGTCGCCAACCCCGATGGCCCGAGCACGATAATTGCGGGCGCCAGTTGCTCGGCGTTCAAGTCCACGCCGCACCCCGCCGGTGCACCAAAATCATGGAAAAATAAGGCGCCGGATCCGCTGCCTCGGACAGCGGCAAGATGCGCTCGGCAGCGAGGCTGGCGCGTTCGATATAGCGCGCGCGTGAGTCGAGCCCAAGCTCCTGCAGCACGCGGCGCACCTTGGCAATATGACGCCCAACCTTGACGATGGCCGCCGCATCGCAAGCTTCAAGTCGAGCCTTTAAAAGATCCTCCGCGAGCGGTGCGGGCAATATGCTGAGCACGTCATTTCGTGCGGCGAGCGGCATGCCCAGCGCCGCTGCGCAGGCCATCGGCGAGGAGACGCCTGGCACCACCTCGACGTGATGCACATCAGCTAGGCGGGCAAACAGATACATGAAGGAGCCGTAGAAAAACGGATCGCCCTCACAAAGCGCCGCGACATCGCGCCCGGCCTCAAGATGAACGGCGATGTCCTGCGCCGCGGCGGCGTAAACTTCTTCCGCCGGAAAACGCGCCGCGTCGAGTGGCATGCGAATGGCAATTTCAATTTGACCGCCCGGCAGGTGCGGCGCGGCGATAGCGCGCGCCATGCTGTCGCCATCGATCGGCGCCGGATAGGCCAGCACCGGCGCCGCGCACAAGATGCGGAGCGCTTTCAGGGTCAGCAATTCCGGATCACCCGGCCCGACGCCAAGGCCGTATAACGTGCCGCGCCGCGCGCTGCCGGCACTCATAGAGGCCGTCTTTGCATATCTCAATCCTTGAACGCCGCCCATTGCGTCACCGGCGTCAACGGGCGCCACAGGGTGCGCGTGCCAACGCCTTTGGCGCGCGAGATGTTGATTCGCGCCATGTTGCCGCCGAGCTCTTCGCGCCAACGGACAAGCAGCGCCTCGCTTTCAAGAGTGACGGCGTTGGCCACCAACCGCCCGCCTGGCTTGAGCCGTGCCCAGCATGTTTCGACCATTCCCGGGACGGTCAAGCCGCCGCCGATGAAGATCGCGTCGGGCGGCGGCAGCAGTTCGGTCGCGTCGGGGGCATCGCCATGCACCGGCTTGAGACCGGGCACGCCGAGCGCCGCCGCATTGCGGGCGATACGCGCCACGCGCTCGGCATCGCGCTCGATGGCGATGGCCTCAGCGCCGCGCGCGCCCAGCATCCACTCGATGGCGACCGAGCCGGCACCGGCGCCGACATCCCACAGCATCGCCCCGGGCGAGGGCGCCAGCGCGCTGAGGGTGAGGGTCCGCACTTCGCGCTTGGTGAGCTGACCGTCATTTTCGAAGGCGCGGTCGCGCAGACCCGGCGCGCCAAAGTAACGCTTGGCCCGACTGCCACCATGGCAGGTGACGGCGATGCTGTTGAGATCGGCGATTTTGTGCGCCGGCCAATCATCGGCGCGCCCGTCGAAACGCCGTTCGTTGTCGCCGGCTATATGTTCAAACACGCTGATCTCGCTGGCGCCGTAGCCGGCGGCGACAAGCTCTGCCGCGACGGCGGCCGGCGTGGTGCCGTCATGCGAGAGAATCACCAGCCGGTGACCGGGTGCGAGATAGGCGCGCAGGGTCTCGAGCGGCCGGCCATGCAGCGTCAGGCATTCAACCTCGGCCACCGACCACCGAAGGCGGGCACAGATCAGGCTGAGCGCACCGGCGGTGGGTAGGATCAGCATCTCTTCGGGTGTGAAATGGCGCGCGAGCGTCACACCGATGCCGTAATGCATGGGATCGCCGGTCGCCAGCACAACCACGCGTTTGCCGCGATGGGCTTCGATATCCGCCATGCTGTCGACCAACGGCGTGCGCCAGGTCAGGCGTTCGGCGGCGCTGTCCGGGATCATGGCGAGATGGCGTTCACCGCCAAGCAGCACTTCAGCGCTACCGACCAAGGCGCGAAGCGCCGCCGGCAAAACGTCGAGGCCGTCTTCACCGAGTCCAATGACAATCAACCAGGGAGTGGTTGCGGTCATGCCATGTCCTCTTCAATTGCCAGCGCATTGACCGCGGCGGCGGCAAGCGAGCTGCCACCACGGCGACCGCGAAGCGCGAGATAAGGCACGCCAAATGCATTTGCGATCAGCGCTTCTTTCGACTCTTCGGCACCGATGAAGCCGGGCGGTGTGGCGATCACCAGGGCCGGCCGCGCCGCCTGCTGTGCCAATAGTTCCAACAGGCGGAACAGCGCCGTCGGCGCGTTGCCGATGGCAACGATCGCGCCGGCCAATATTGGGCGCCATAATTCGACAGCGGCCGCTGAACGTGTCATGCCGGAAGCGCACGCGCGATCCGGAACACCGGCTTCACCCAGCATGCAGATCACTTTGTTTGCCACCGGAAGGCGCCGGGCAGCGATGCCGTGGGCTACCATGTTCACATCTGTGAGGATCGGCGCGCCGGCTGCCAACGCCGCCCGGCCGGCCGCTCCTGCTCCCTTTGAGAACGCCAGATCGGCGGGCACATCGACCATGCCGCAGGCATGAATCATTCTGAGCGCCATCGGCACGATATCTTCGGGCAGGGCCGAAAGATCAGCCTCGCGCCGGATAGCGGCGAAGGAGAGGCGTGTAATTTCGACCGGGTCGCGGACATAGTCATTCATGTTTGTCGGGGCCATGGCCGTGGTGATTATGGGGATGACCGTGCGCGTGATCGGCCTGGTCACCGTCGGTGCCAATGCCTTCAACATGATGGTGGTGGCCGACTTGTGCCGCACCCTGATCTTGCTCATAGCCGATGATCTGCTCACGGTATTTGCACAATTGGCAGTTCATCAGGTTGTCGCCGCGCGGAATTTCATCGAGGCGCTCGAGAAAGGAATCGATCACCAACGGGTGATCGTTGAGATAGCTTGCTTTGACGATTTCGAGATCGGGATGTTGTTCGGCCAACGCGTCGGCGGCGGCGTAGATGCGCTTCACCAGAACGCCGGTGAAGAGAAAATAGGGAAAGACGATGATGCGCTTGAAGCCCAGGCCGACGACGCGGCTGAGCGCATCCGCAACCAACGGCTGGGTAACGCCGGAATAGCAGGTCTCGGCCCAGCCGAAACCCATGCCCTCCCACAGCATGCGGGTGACCTTGGAGACGTTGGAATTGGCGTCCGGATCGTTGGTACCGCGTCCAACTACCATCAGCAAGGTATCGGCGCGGGATATCCCGTCGCCGGCCTCGGCCTCGGCACTGGTTTCCGCTGCGGCAATGCGTTCGCGCGCGGCGCTCAACAGCTTGAGATCGATCGCCAACTCGCGGCCATAGCGAATCGAAAATCCGTCATGGCGTGCGGCATAGTCGTTGAGCACAGACGGTATATCGTTCTTGGCATGGCCGGCAGCGAACAGCATGCCGGGCACGGCGAGCACGTCGCTAGCGCCGGCGGCGCGCAGATCGTCAAGCCGTTCGCCGATCGTCGGCCGCGCGAATTCGAGAAAGCCATGCACCACCCGGCGCCCTGGCAGGTGGCGGGAAATATGCCCGGCCAGCGCCTCGAATTCCGAGACCGCCTGCACGTCACGGCTGCCGTGGCCGCACAGCAGAATGGCGGGTTGGTTCATTGCGTTGCTCTTTTCTTTGTTGCGTTGACGGTTTGGGATCGCGCACCCATGCTCGCGTCATGGAATTCGCCGCGGATATTTGGGGTATTTGGCAGCTGCCTTCGTTGGCCGGCCTCGATTGGGCGGCGGGGCCGGGCGGCGCCATATTGCTGCTGATCGCGCTCGCCCTCGATTGGCTGATCGGCGATCCGCGCTGGCTGCCCCATCCGGTACGCCTGATGGGCGCCGCCACGGCGTTTCTCGACGCCCGCCTCAACCGCGCCAAACGCGGCGCCGGAGAGCGCATCATACGCGGCCTGCTGGCGGTGCTCGCGGTCCTGGTCTTGAGTGTGCTGGCGGGATGGGCGGTGGCTAATTTTATCGGCGCGTTGCCGTTTGGCTGGATTGCCGAACTGGCGTTGGTGACCTTGCTGGTCGCCCAGCGCGGCATGGTGAGTCACACCGTTCGCGTTATCCGCGCCCTCAAGCGCGACGGCGTGGCGGGCGGGCGCAAAGCGGTTGCCAAGATCGTCGGCCGTGAGACCGTTGAGCTGGACGAACCCGGCGTTGCCCGCGCGGCTATTGAAAGCTGCGCCGAAAGCTATTCCGACGGCGTCATCGCACCAATATTCTGGTACCTCCTGCTCGGCCTGCCGGGCCTGATGGCTTATAAAGCGGTCAACACCATGGACAGCATGATCGGCCATCGGAGCGAGCGTTATGCGGCGTTCGGCATGATCGCCGCGCGTCTTGACGATGCGCTGAACTGGCTGCCGGCACGAATTTCTGGCGCGCTGATCGTGTGCGCCGCGCTCTTCGTGCCAGGCGCCGCACCGAGCAAGGCGTTGCGAATCATGCTGCGCGATGCGGGCAAGCATGTCTCGCCCAATGCCGGCTGGCCGGAAGCGGCGAGCGCCGGTGCGCTCGATCTGGCGCTCCTCGGGCCCAGGCGCTATACCGGCGGCGATGCCAAAGCCGACTGGCTGGGCGACGGGCGCGCCTGCGCCACGCTTGGCGATATCCGCCGCATGCTGGCGCTCTTTGCTGTGGCGTGTTTTTTGGCAGCCGGACTGGTTGCGCTGATCGCGCTGCTGATCCAGGCCCGCTGAGTTGGTTTCACCTGGCACGTGCGATCTCCAATAGACGGTCAAGATCGAGCGCGTTTTCGAGATGGCGAGCCAGCGCATCGAGCGTCTGTTCGATGCTTGACTCCCAGTCGATACCGCTCCGCTGACGCCGCGCGAGGCGGCTTAGGAAGGCATGGCGGAAGCCGTCGGCGGCGAACAGGCCATGGACGTAGCTGCCCGAAACTTTTCCGTCCCGGGAGCGCGCACCTTCCTGACCATGGGCCAGTTCGAGCATGGGGCGCGCGCGGTCCGGCCCCGCGGTTGCGCCCATATGCATTTCATAACCGCTCACTGATTCGCCGCTTTCAAGGTCGCACCCGGTCACGGCTTCGAGGCGCTTCTCCCCCACCAGTTCGGTTGTCACATCCAAATGGCCGAGCCCTTCGGACGATCCGGCCATGCCCTCGATCCCGGCGGGATCAGCGACGCTGCGACCGAGCATTTGATAGCCACCGCAGAGACCCAACAGGCTGCCGCCACGTCGAAGATGCGCCTGGATGTCGATATCCCAACCCTGGGCACGGAGCTGCGCCAGATCGGCGCGCGTCGATTTTGAGCCCGGCAGCAGCACCAAATCAGCATCACCCGGCAGCGCCCGGCCGGGCTCAACAATCACCAGATCGACATCGGACTCGGCGCGCAAAGGATCGAGATCGTCGAAATTAGCGATGCGCGCGAAGCGCGGCACGGCGATGCGGATAGTGCGCGCGCCGCCCGGCGCAAGCCGCGTGCCGGCGCCATCGAGGCTGACCGCATCCTCCGCCGGCAGCATGCTGGCCGCCTCAAAATAGGGCACAATGCCGAGACAGGGCGCGCTGAGGCCCGCTTCGATCACCGGCACGGCATCGTCGAATAGACTCGGATCACCGCGAAATTTGTTGATCGCGAATCCTTTGACCAGCGCGCGCTCATCCGCTTCGAGCAGAGCAGCGGTGCCAATCAGGCTGGCGATGACGCCGCCGCGCTCGATATCACCGATCAGCACGACCGGCACATTGGCCGCCAGGGCGAAGCCCATATTGGCAATATCGCCGTGGCGGAGATTAACTTCCGCCGGGCTGCCGGCGCCTTCCACCAGCACGATATCGGCCTCACCCGACAGGCGCTCAAAGCTCTCCAGCACGGCCGGCATGAGGCGCGGTTTCAGCGCATGATAGGCGCGCGCATCGGCCTTACCACTGACCTTGCCCTGGACAATAACCTGGGCGCCGGTCTCGCTTTCTGGTTTGAGCAGCACCGGGTTCATATCGCTGGTCGGTGGGACGCCGGCGGCGCGCGCCTGCAACGCTTGGGCGCGGCCAATCTCAGCGCCCAATTCCGTCACCGCCGCATTGTTCGACATGTTCTGCGCCTTGAACGGGCGAACAGCCAGGCCACGCGTGGCATAAGCGCGGCAGAGACCGGCCACCAACAGCGATTTGCCAACATGAGAGCCGGTGCCCTGCAGCATGAGTGTGGGGGTGCGCGCTGACATCAAATTTTCAAAATTCGATACCGGTCTGCGCTTTTACACCGGCCTTGAAGTGATGCTTGACCTCCAGCATTTCGGTCACCAGATCGGCGGCCTCGATCAATTCATCCTTGGCGTTGCGCCCGGTGACGACAATATGGAGGCCGTCGCGCCGCGCTTCCAACGCCTGCACGATCTCTGCCAGCGGCAAATAATCGTAGCGCAGCACGATGTTGAGCTCATCTAGCAGGATGAGATCGTAACTTTCATCACCCATCATCTCGCACGAGACCTGCCACGCCGCCTTGGCGGCGGCGATGTCTCGTTGGCGGTCTTGGGTGTCCCAGGTAAAGCCCTCGCCCATGGTGCGGATCGTCACACGCTCGGGGAAATGTTCGAGAATATCGCGCTCGCCGGTTTGCCATTTTCCTTTAACGAATTGCACCACGCCGACCCGCATGCCATTGCCCATAGCGCGTATGACAAGACCGAACGCTGCCGTCGATTTGCCTTTGCCTTTACCGGTATGGACCATTAGGAGGCCCTTCTCCTGGGTCTTGGTGGCCAACATGCGATCGCGTGCGGCCTTGCGCTTGGCCATACGATCAGCGTGATGGCTGTCACGCTCGGCTTCGGTCATTTGTTTTTTCGTGCTCATTGCGCTGCCTCCCCATAGGTCGCCTGGCCCAAACTGCTCAAGAGATCATACGCCCGATTGGAGCGCGGCTTCCACAGACCGCGGCGAAGCGCTTCGCCGAGCCGTGCCGCCGTTTCCGCCAGCGCCGCCGGATTGGCCTCAGCCATGAATTCCCGCACTTTGTCGTCGGCGATATAGGCGTCGAACACGGCATCAAAATGGTGATCCTTGACCGCGCCGGTGGTGGCCGCGAAGGCGAACAGATAATCCACCGTAGCGGCGATTTCGAAGGCACCTTTATAGCCGTGCCGCATGACGCCAGCGATCCATTTGGGATTGACGGCGCGGGCGCGCACGACGCGGCCGATCTCGTCTTCGAGGGTGCGAATTTTCGGGTTCTCGGGCAGCGAATGATCATTGTGGTAGCTCGCCGGAGCGCGGCCCGAGAGCGCCGTCACCGCCGCCGCGAGGCCGCCTTCGAATTGATAATAATCGTCGCTGTCCAAGAGATCATGCTCGCGGTTGTCTTGGTTTTGCACCACTGCCTCGACGGCGCTCAAGCGACGCTCAAAATCAGCGCGCCCCACCTCGCCTTCGCGGCCCGCACCATAGGCCCAGCCGCCCCAGGCGAGATAGGCATCGGCCAAATCCTCCGGCCCCTGCCAGCCGCCTTCGTCGATCAAAGCCTGCAGACCGGCACCATAGGCCCCTGGCTTGGAGCCGAACACCCGCCAACCGGCACGCCGTGCTGCATCTTCCGGTGATTCACCGGCTGCCAACAAAGCAGATGTTTCGCGCGCGACATCGGCGGCGAGCGGATTGTCCTCCGCGCTTTCCTCCAGCGCCGCTACCGCGCGCACCGCCGAATCGAAGAGATCGATCAAAGCGGGAAAGGCATCGCGGAAGAATCCCGAAATACGCAGGGTTACGTCGACGCGTGGACGGTCAATGAGTGAGAGCGGCAAGATTTCGAAGCCGATCACACGCCCGCTTGCCGTATCCCATTGCGGCCGCACGCCGAGGAGAGCCAGAGCTTGCGCGATATCGTCCCCGCCGGTGCGCATGTTGGAAGTGCCCCAAGCGCTGAGCGCCATGCGGCGCGGCCAATCACCGTGGCGCTGGGCGTGATATTCGACCAGACGCTGAGCCGATTTCCAACCCAACTGCCAGGCCGCTGGCGTCGGCACCGCGCGGGTATCGAGCGAATAAAAATTGCGCCCGGTGGGCAAGACCTCAGGCCGGCCGCGGCTTGGCGCGCCAGACGGCCCCGGCATGACAAAGCGCCCAGCAAGAGCGCGTGCGACACCTGCCATCTCGCCTGCACCGCTGGCATCGAGGGCCGGCGCGATACGCTCACGCACTTCCTGCAACACGGCCTGGGTGCGCCGCCAATCCTCTTCCGCCACACGCTCACCGGCAATCAATGCAAGCGCCAGAGCTTCCAGCCGCTCGACGCTATCGCCATGGCTGCGCCAAGGATCGGGCCCAGCCAGCGCGTCGGGGCGCGCGCCGTCCCAGGGCGCCGCCATGTCACAATCAAGCGGGTCGAAATCAAGACCGAGATCAGCGGCCAGAACGCGGGTCAACGACGCTTCGCCGGCGCCCGTTCCGCGCGGACTCCGGGCAATGGCCAACAACAGATCGCTGCGCAAGCTCTCCTCTGGCGACGCGCCGAAAATATGCAAGCCGTTGCGAATCTGCATTTCCTTCAGTTCGCACATATAGCCATCGAGCTTGGTCAAAGCTTGAGCGCGGCCATCATCGGGCGCGATGCCGCAATCCAAATCGATGCCTTCGCTTCGCGCCAATTCCAGGATGCGTTCGGCCAGGGGGGTGCAGCGGCGCAGGTCGAGTTGGCTGGCTTCGTAATATTCATCGACCAGCGATTCCAATTCACGCAGAGGCCCGTAGCTTTCAGCACGGCTGAGAGGCGGCGTCAGATGATCAATGATCACCGCAGCGCTACGCCGCTTGGCCTGGCTGCCCTCACCCGGATCGTTGACGATGAACGGATATATATGCGGCAGCGGCCCGAGCGCGGCTTCCGGGAAGCAGGCGGCGGAAAGCGCCAACGCCTTGCCCGGCAGCCATTCGAGATTGCCATGCTTGCCGAGATGGATCACGGCATGGGCATCAAACGAACGGCGCAGCCAGGCATAGAACGCGAGATAGCCGTGCGGCGGCGGCAAGTCGGGATCGTGATAGCTGGCGGCGGGATCAATGTTGTAGCCACGCGCCGGCTGGATCGCCACGGTGACATTGCCAAACGAGAGTACCGGGAGGACGAAGGAACTCTGCTCGGGGAGAAAGAAAAGATCGGATTCCATTGTGCCCCAACGCTCGGAAACACGCATCCGAGCAGCGCTGTCCAAATCCGAGAAAAAATCTTGATAGTCGTCCGAGCTGAACTGGGCACCGCCCGGTGGTTTGGCGTAAGCCGGTAGGGCGTTGGTCGGGCCGGCTTGCAGCGCTGCCATCAGCGCCGCGCCGTCGGCCGGGAGCCCATCCAAACTATAGCCTTCCGCCTGCAGGGCGGCGAGTAAACGCACCGCGCTTTCCGGTGTGTCGAGGCCGACGCCGTTGCCGATGCGGCCGTCTTTGTTGGGATAGTTGGCCAGCACCACGCAGACGCGGCGCGCGCTTGCGGCGGTCCTGGCCAAGCGGGCCCAATTCTTCGCCAATTGAGCAACAAAATTTATACGGTCGGCGCGTGGCGTATGGGCGACGATGCCGCATTGCGTCGCGGCGTCGAAACTGCGTTCGCTCTTGAACGAGACGGCGCGGGTCAAGATGCGGCCATCGACTTCCGGCAGAGCGACATTCATCGCGATATCGCGCGCCGAGAGCCCGCGCGTGCCCGCCTCCCAGGCAGCTTCCGTACCGCCCGCCAACACCACTTGCAGCACCGGCGCGCCCGAACGGTCGAGCGGGCTCGCCTCGACCGCGCCGGGACGCGACACGGAGAAGCCAGTGGCGTTGAGGATGACATCGGGACGCGCCGCGTCGAGCACGCTTTCGGCAAAGCGCGCCGAGGGCGGATTCTTGAGGCTGGAGACGAACAACCCGACGGCCGCCAGTCCTTCTTTCTCTAGCGCCGCAATCAGATCATCGACTGGCGCAGTGTCCGCTGCCTGAACCAGGGCGCGGTAAAACAGCACCAGCGCGAGCGGGCGATTTTCGCGCCGTTGCGCCGCCGTGATTTCATCGAGATCGACTTGCCGCGCACCCGGCCGATACAGCCCGGCGCGAGCCAGGGGAGCCGGTTCGCGCCAGGCGGTGCTGTCACCGATTAGATCAGCGCCATAGTGCAGGCATTCGGCGGCGTTCTCCAGGCCGCCATGGACGCAATAGCGCCACAGCCGCTCGCAGGCTTCCGGCGGCAATGTGGCGCGCCGGGACAGCTCACTATCCGGCTTGTCGTCGCCGGGCAGGAGCGCTAGCGCGATATCCTTATCGCGGCACAACTGCGCCAGACGCTCGACGCCATATGGCCAATAGCTCTCGCCCCCGAGCACGCGGACGATGACCAGACGCGCGCCGGAGACCGTGGCGTCCAACCAATTATCGATCGACAAATTGTGGCCTAGATTCATCAAATTTGCGAGGCGCAGGCTGGGCGCGCCATCGCCGAGAGAGGCGTGGGCGCGCGCGAGGCAGGCAAGCTCCGTATCGGCAGCGGAAGCGAAAACGATATCGCCCGGACTCTGGCCGAGATCGACCGCCTCATTGCCATCAGCAATGCCGCCCGGTTGCGCCGCCAGCAGATGCATGCGCCGGCCCTTAGATGCCGCCGAGCGCGGCGCAGATGGCGGTGCGGTCGAGCGGGCTTAGGCCGATCACGACGAGTCGGCTTTCGCGTGTCTCACCGGCCCGCCAATCGCGGTCGAAATAGCGCCCGACACGGCTGCCTACCGCCTGAATCACATGGCGCCGACGCTTGCCCGGCACGTCGACAAAGCCCTTGATGCGCAGAATATCATGCGCCTCGATGGCGGCTACCAGGCGGGTCTCCAGCGCGGCGGGATCGGCCACCGGACCGAGGCTGAGGATAAAACTGTCGAACTCGTCATGGTCATGCTCACCGTCGAATTCATCGTGATGTGAGGGCCGCGCCGCCAAATCATCCTCAGCGGCGGCGGCCAATCCCAACAGGATATCGGCGTCGATGCGGGCCTGCTCGGCCTCGACCAATTTCACGCCGGGGCGCAATTCCCCGGCCAGCAAGGCGCGAGTGCGAATGCGTTCGTCTTGGTCAAGCTGGTCCACTTTGTTGAGCACGACCAGATCGGCGCAGGCCAACTGATCCTCGAAGACTTCTTCCAGAGGGCTCTCGTGATCGAGCGCGTCATCAGCTTCGCGCTGCGCCTGCAACGCCGCCGGGTCGGAAGCGAAGCGGCCGGCCAAGACGGCCGGACCGTCGACCACGGCGATTACGCCATCGACCGTCACTCGGTTGCGAATTTCCGGCCAATTGAAGGCGGCGACGAGCGGCTTGGGCAAAGCCAGACCTGAGGTCTCGATGACGATATGTTCAGGCGCGGGGTCACGCGCCAGCAAGGCCTCAATGGTGGGCACGAAATCATCCGCCACGGTGCAACAGATGCAGCCGTTGGCGAGTTCGATAATCTCGCCTTCCGCACAAGCGTCGTCACCGCAACCACGCAACAAAGATTCGTCGATGCCGAGATCGCCGAATTCATTGATGATCAGCGCGACGCGCCGGCCGTTCGCGGTCGCCAGCACATGGCGGATCAGACTGGTTTTTCCGGCACCTAAAAAACCAGAAATAACAGTGGTCGGAATCTTGCGGTTAGTCATGTCTTGGTTGGTCATGTCGGTCCTATTCACGGTTGTCGGTTTCGGGGCCGGCGACGAGGCGGCGCCAACCCGATCCTTCATGGCCAAAATAATGGCTTTCCGGATGGCATATCTCGGCCAGTATCTCCGCCGATTCAACCAGCCTTGGTCCCGGGCGGTTGAAATAGGCATTGCCATCGACAGCATAGGCGCGGCCGTGGTGGACCGCGGAGAGTGCCGACCAGGCGGGACCCTGCAACAACTGCTCGGCCTCTTCAGCGGTTTTCGCCAAGTCATAGCCGCACGGCATGAAAATCAGAATATCGGGCTCGACAGCGCGCAAATCATCGAGTTCAAGCCGCGGCGAATGCTCACCGGCGTCGCCAAATAAATTATTTCCGCCGGCGATGGCAACAAGTTCGGGCAGCCAGTTTCCTGCCGCCATAAGAGGATCACTCCATTCGATGGTGGCGACAGATGGTGGCGCGGCGGGCAATTCCATGCCCGCAGCCGCGATACGCGCAATGCGCCCGGTTAGTGTGCGGCAAAATGGATCGGCGTCGACCCCGAACGCTCGGCCTGCCTGGCGAATACTGGCCCACACTTCACCGAGGCGAAGCGGGCTGAGCGAGACGATCTCGACCGGGTTGCCGATGTCTTCGGCAAGTGCTGCTTCGATATCTTTGAGATTAACGGCGCAGACCTCGCATTGATCCTGGGTCACGATATGGGTCGGCTGCAGGGCGCACAGCATGTCCCGGTCAATCTCGTAAATGCTGACTGCTTGGCCGACGAATTCGGAAACTTGGCGATGGATTTCGGCGCTGCTTCCGTCCAATGCCACGCGCGGGCGGGTGCAGACGGGCAATGTCGCCACCTCGGGCGGCCAATCGCATTCGTGCGACCGCCCGACCAGCTGCGCACCGAGGCCGAGCGCTGCGACAATTTCTGTCGCGCTCGGCAGTAGGGTGACGATGCGAAGTTCCGCGGCGCTCATGGTTTCAGCCGAAGCGGCAGGCCGGCAACCATGAACACCGCTTCGTCTACAGCGGCGGCCACCGCCTGGTTGAGGCGCCCGGCATGGTCGCGGAATTCGCGGCCGAGGGGATGATTGGGAACGATGCCAAAGCCGACTTCGTTCGACACCAGCACCGCGCGCCCCTCCAGGCGCGGCACGGCGTGCACGAGCCGGGTGGTTTCCGCCGCGATATCGCGTGACGCCGCCATCAAATTGCTCAGCCACAAAGTTAGGCAATCGACCAGCACGGCTGCGGTTGGGCGGCAATGAGTTTCCAACGCCGCCACAAGATCGAGCGGCTGCTCGATGGTTTGCCAGGCGGCGCCGCGGCGCGCCTGATGTTCGGCGATGCGCGCTGCCATTTCAGCGTCACCGGCTTCGGCGGTGGCTATATAAATGAGGGTTCCGTCATGCGCGGACAACAGCTGTTCGGCATAGCGGCTCTTGCCTGAGCGCGCGCCGCCGATCACCAAAGTCGTACGAGCCGTGTCCGTCGAAAGCGGCATCATCCTCCCTCCGAGGACCGTTCCGGGGCGACGCCGAGGAGGTCTCCTGGCTTCGGGTCAAGGGCACGTCCCCCGCCTTCCCGGCAGCTTTCGCCACCAGTGGCGCGTGCAGAACGAATCCCGCACAAAGGGGACTACCTCGCCGTTCACAGTTGCGGGGGCAGCGCCGGCCTGACGCTCCGAACTGGAGCGCGTCACCGGCTTCCCTGACTCAGCGTCTTGGGGGGAAAACTACTCCATGCGCGGCGCTTTTACTAGGCGGCAGATTGACGCCGATCACGCACCAATCCTGACGCCCGTCAGCGCCGTGGAAACAGTCGATTCGAGTAATCGAAAGGTTATCGATGGTGAAAGAAAGCGCCTGATTCGGTGCGATGCCGAGCGCATGTCCCAGCGCGGCACGAATCGAGCCGCCATGCGCGACGGCGACGATATCGCGCCCGGTATGGTGCGCACTCAGGCGCGAGATGGTTTTCGACACGCGCGACATGACGTCGGCGAAGCTTTCGCCGTTAGGTGCGGCGAAATCCGCCGGTGCAATCCAAAAAGGATGATCCGCCCCTGCCCGCTCGGCTTCGACTTCGGCATAGCTCAAACCCTGCCAATCGCCGAAACTCTGCTCTGCTAGGTCTTCCTCGATCAGCGGCTTATCCGCCGCGTGGCCGGCTTCCACGATGGCGTTGGCTGTTTGGTGGGTGCGCTGCAAATGGCTCGCAATCCAGAGAGCACCCTTCGGCAATTGCTCGGCCAGGCCTTTAAAGGCTTCGCTGTCTTCGGTGTTGGCCGGCACATCGGACTGGCCGTACAGGCGGCCCTGATGGGTGGTGACAGGCGCATGGCGCACCCACCACCAACTTGTGACCGGAAGGTCGCCCAATGCATTCATCTGATTGCCGCCAACGCGAGAAGGAAAAGGAGTTCGGAAAGTTGCTGGGTACCACCGAGGACATCTCCGGTATGCCCGCCGATCTGTCGGCGCGCCATCAGGCCGACGGCGTAAGCGCCGAGAGCCGCGATGAGGAGCGCCACCAATCCCGACCAAGTGAGCAGGAGAACCGAAAGAATGACAGCGATGATGATGCCGGTCCAAACATGTTCGCTGGACGGACGCCCGGCGTCAGCGCCGAGACCATCTGGGCGTGCGGCCGGCAGCCAACGCATCATTGCCGGCATCGCCGCGCGCGACGTGGCGGCGGCGCATATCAGCCCTGACATCACGACGCCGATATCCTGCAAATCCGCCACGGCGCCAACTTTCGCCGCCAGGACCATGACCAGGGCCATCACACCATATGCGCCAATACGGCTATCGCGCATGATGGCGAGTTTCTTTTCGACCGTTTGCCCGCCGCCGAAACCGTCCGCCATATCTGCAAGGCCGTCTTCATGCAGGGCGCCAGTCATCAACGCCAACAGCGCCACCGCGATGACACCAGCCACCAGGGCCGGCAAGCCAACACCAGTGGCGATGGCAAAAGCGAATCCGGCGGCGATGCCCAACAAGGCGCCGATCAGGGGGAAAGCACGGACCGCGCGGCCCAATGGCTTGGGTGCGGATGCCTCCTGCCCTTCTTCTTCGGCCTCGTCGAAAAAATTCGGCTCGGCCGACTCGGGAGCACGCGGCAACGGCAGGCGGGTTAGGAAACGCAGCGCGCTCCTAATATCCTGCCACCAAGCGCGCGCGGAAAAAAATATCCGGCGCTCAAATTTTCCCTCGGGCTCCGAATCGAAAGGCATTCCCGCTTGCCTCCGGCTTTGTTGTATGGGAGTCCTCGCCGCCGGTTATAGGACAGCCGGGGCGGTGCGCCAAGCACGCTCGCACGGCGCGCAAGAAAAAGGCAAACTAAGTGATTGACGCTGTCAAATCCGTGTCGGAGCTGCGCCGGCTTATAGAAAATGCGCCACCGGCCGACCAAGGCGCATTGCGCGCAGCACAGGCGCACCAAGCGGTCCTGACCAAGCCCGCCGGCGCGCTCGGCCGGTTGGAGGAAATCGCCGAATGGCTTGCCGCCTGGCAGGGCCGCCACCCGCCCCGAGCAGAACGCATTCAGATCATCGTCTTCGCCGCCAATCACGGCATCGCCGCGCGCGGCATCTCAGCCTATCCGAGCGAAGTAACGGCGCAGATGGTGGCTAATTTTTCCGCCGGCGGCGCCGCGATCAATCAGCTCAGCGGCTGGCTCGGCGCTTCTCTTCAGGTGATTCCCCTGGCCCTCGACACACCGACCGGCGACATCACACAAGAAGCCGCGATGGACGAAGATGCTTGCCTCGCGGCGTGGCACGCAGGCATGACGGCGCTCGACGGCGCGGCCGATCTGGTCTGCCTCGGCGAAATGGGGATCGGCAATACGACCATTGCCGCGACGCTGTCGGCGGCTCTCTTCGGCGGTGATGGCGGTGACTGGGCCGGTCGCGGTACCGGGGTCGACGATACCGGTTTGGCACGCAAGATTGCCGCTATTGACGATGCCCTGGCCCATCACGGCGCCCCCTTGGCCGATCCGTTGGAAGCGCTGCGGCGGCTTGGCGGACGCGAATTCGCAGCCATCGCCAGCGCCACACTAGCCGCCCGCCACGCCCGGGTTCCGGTGCTGCTCGATGGCTTTGCCTGCAGTGTCGCCGCCGCCGTCCTCCATGCTGTCAACGAGAACGCGCTGGATCATTGCCTGGTCGCCCATAATTCGGTTGAGCCTGGCCATGCCCGTCTGCTCGAAAAAATCGACCAACAGCCGCTGCTCGATTTTTCCTTACGTCTGGGAGAGGGTTCGGGCGCCGCCCTCGCGGCAGGGATGGTACGCGCGGCAGCGGCGGTCCATAACGGCATGGCGACCTTCGCAAGCGCCGGCGTGAGTGGCCCGGCGGACTAGAACATGTCAGGTTCGCTTGCGCTTACCCGGCATGCTCTATCTCCTTGCAATTGAAGCAAATGCGCCGTCGCAGGTGATTCCACCTGCTCGGGATTTGCTCTAGTTACTCGCCGATCTGGTGCAACAGCCCACGCTTCCGCGCCGAATGGAAAAAAGCCATGAAGGCGGCGAGAGCGAGCGCCATGTAGAGCGCGTTTAAGGCCATGGCGCGCCATAACAAATCATAGCGGAACACGCCGTCAAACAGCACCGAGCGCATGCCTTCAAACACCAGCGCCGAGGGTAGCGCCTCAGCGACATGTTTGAGCCAGTCGGGCAGGATCTCCAAGGGATAGTAAATGCAGCTTACCGGTGCGAAGGCGAAGATCATGAACCAGGCGAGGCTTTCGGCGCCGAGGCCAAAACGCAGCACCAGCCCGCACACCACAAGCCCGACCGCCCAGCCCATGAAGATGAGATTGAAAAAGAAAGCGATGAGCGGCAGGCCGAGATCGAAGATCGAAAAATGATAGAGTAAAATGGCGAAACCCACCGCGCTGCCCATGCCGATCAGCGTGCGCAACAGGCTGATCATCATCAACGCCACGATCAATTCCCACGGCCGAAGCGGGCTGGAAAACAGATGGCCGAGATTGCGCGACCACATTTCTTCGATGAACACCAGCGACAGGCCGAGTTGGCCGCGAAACAGGACGTCCCACAAGATGACGCCGGCCAGCAGCACGCCGCTGGCCTGAGCGACCCACGAACTGTTGGTGAGCAGGAATTGCGAGACCAGCCCCCACAGGATCATTTGCACGGTCGGCCAGTACATCAGCTCCAACAGCCGCGGCCAGGAGGTTCTTAGGAGATAAAGATGGCGCAGTGCCATCGCGCCGATTCTGCCGACCGAGGCGCGCACCGGCCCACGCTGTAGCGCGCGCGTGCTCATTGCGCCGTCGCGTCGTTCTGTTGCGCCGCTGCGTCGGGACGCTGGCGCGCGATATCGAGAAAGACTTCTTCCAGGCTTTCGCGGCCATAGCGCGCGATCAAATCGTTCGGGCTACCGCTGTCTACCAAGCGGCCACGGCGCAACATGAAGGTTTGACTGCAGAGGCGTTCGACCTCGGCCATATTGTGCGAGGCCATTAAGATGGTGGCGCCGCTCTCCACCCGCCACCTTTCGAGGTAGCTGCGCACCCAATCGGCACTGTCCGGATCGAGCGATGCGGTGGGCTCGTCCAGCAACAACAATTCCGGATTGTTGATCAACGCCTTGGCCAAGGCGACTCGGGTACGCTGTCCGGCCGAAAGCTTGCCCACCGGGCGCTTCAAAAATTCGACGATATCCAAATCCTCGGCCAACTGTTGAATGCGCGCGCGCACGCCAACCACGCCGTAAATACGGGCATAGACGGTCAAATTCTCCCTGACCGTCAGGCGGTGCGGCAGGTCGACATAAGGCGAGGAAAAATTCATGCGCGCCAACAAACGATACCGGTTGCGCGCAAAATTCTCGCCGAAGATGCGAATCGACCCGGAACTTGGCAGTACCAGGCCGAGCATCATTGCCATGGTCGTTGTCTTGCCGGCGCCATTGCCGCCAAGAAGGGCGGTGATTGAGCCGCGCGGCACGGCGAGGCTGAGCCCATCGACCGCTTGAACGGTGCCGAATCGCTTGGACAGATCGTCAATTTTGAGAGCGTGTTGCGTCATGATCGCTGCAATATGCCGCAACGCACGGGTCAGGCCAATTGTCGCCACTGCCATTCCGGCGCATGATCATCGCCGGTCACAATCTGGCCGTGAGAGGCGTCATGCGTTTGAGCGATACCAAACCCGCCGAGACCCAACCAGAAGCCCGCGCCGAAGCCGACACCCAAGCCCGTCATGTGCGGCTACGCACCTTGGTCTTGATTCGTTGGGTGGCTATCAGCGGCCAATTGGTCAGTATTCTTGTAGTACATTTTTGGCTGGCGTTTACGTTGCCGCTCGGGCCGCTGTTGGGCGCTGTCGCCCTTTCAGCGGGGATCAATCTACTGGCGCCGGTTCTGAGCCCAACGGGCGCCCGCCTCAGCAATGCCAAGGCAGCAATATTTCTTGCTTACGACGTTATCCAGCTCGCCTTTTTGATCGCCTTGACCGGCGGACTCGAGAATCCCTTCGCCATCCTGTTTCTGGTGCCCGCTAGTATTTCAGCGACGATACTCGGCCTGCGCTCCACCATGGCGCTTGCCGGCTTGGTGATCGTCTGCGTTTCGATTGTCGCCTTCCTGCATCTGCCGTTGCCCTGGCTCGACGATGCGCCGGCGCTACCGCGGCTCTATCTCCTGGCAATCTGGATCGCCGTGGTGCTGGGCACGCTGTTTATCACCGCTTATGCCTGGCGCGTCGCGAGCGACGCGCGGCGTATGGCGAACGCCCTCGGTGCCACGCAAATGGCGCTTACGCAGGAACAAAGCGTTTCAGCATTGGGCGCGCTTGCCGCCGCCGCCGCACATCAATTGGGCACGCCGCTTGCGACCATCGCCGTGGTCTCGCGCGAGCTTGAGCGCGACCTACCCGGCGACAGCCCACATCTGGAAGACGCCAAACTCTTGGTCAGCGAAGTCGCCCGGTGCCGGGAGATTCTTGGCCGCCTGAGCGCGCTCGGCGAAGGTGAAGCGGATGCGCCATATGGCCGCCTTCCGGTCAGCGGCTTAGCCGAGGCCGCGGCGGCACCGCACCGGCGCACCGGCATCGCGCTCGATGTCCTCGCGCAGCCGCCAGAGGGGTCCGACGCCCCGGAGCCGAGCGTGCCGCGGCGAGCCGAAATATTGCACGGCCTCGGCAATGTCATAGAAAACGCGGTACAATTTTGCACCACGCGGGTTGACGTCGTGGTGACCTGGAATGACCAGGTTGTCACCATGGAAGTGATGGACGACGGCCCTGGGGTTACGCCTTCAGTACTGGTGCGGCTCGGCGAGCCCTATGTCTCCTCACGGCGCAAGAGTGGGCGCATGGGGCTTGGCGTATTTATCGCCAAGACACTGCTAGAGCGGACAGGCGCGTCGATGTCGTTTTTCAACGGTCGACAGAATGGCGCACGCATCGTCATTACCTGGCCGCGCGACGTGTTGGAATCGCTGGGCGCAGATCAGCGTGATGCTAATGTGAAGACTTAGGTTTGGGGGGAGAGGGTGAGCGATTCAGCGGAAGCGCTGCAAGCAAGAACCTTGCTTGTTGTCGATGATGACGATGCGTTCCGTAATCGTCTTGTGCGCGCCATGGAAAAGCGCGGCTATGACGTATCGGCTGCCGCGACTGTCACCGAAGCTCAGCAATTGGCGCAAGAACTAAGGCCGGAATTTGCCGTGGTGGATTTGCGGATGCCGGACGGCAGTGGCCTGGATGTCGTCCAGACATTGCGCCAAGCGCGGAAGAACATGCGCATCGTCATCCTCACCGGATATGGCAACATCGCTACCGCGGTGGCGGCGGTCAAAGTCGGGGCGGTCGATTATCTTGCCAAGCCGGCCGATGCGGATGCCATTGATCGAGCGCTCAACGCCGGTGATCGGCCACTGCCCCCGCCGCCGGAGAATCCGATGTCCGCGGACCGGGTCAGGTGGGAGCATATCCAGCGCGTATTCGAGCAATGCGACCGCAATGTCTCGGAAACGGCGCGCCGCCTGAACATGCACCGCCGCACCTTGCAGCGCATTCTGGCCAAGCACTCGCCGCAAGAACAAAAACAAGAACAAAAAGAGAAAGTGAATTAGGCTGTGCTGCCGTTGCGGCTAGCTTTCCAACCGCGGCAACCACATTTTAATTCGAAAGTTCGCGGAGATGATCACTCAAGGGGAGTTGGCGCTCGACACAACCCTACCGTGGCAGGCGGAACAAACCTCAAGTGGGCTCAAACGCGGAGTCTGCCGTCTCCTGCAGGCTATGGACTGTGTCTCGCTGGCTGAATTTCCACTCTCCTCAGGACGGCGCGCCGATATTCTTGCCTTGGACCGGCGCGGCGGATTTACCATCGTTGAAATCAAAAGCGGCCAGGCTGATTTTCGCAGCGATTTGAAATAGCCGGATTATCTAGCGCATTGCGACCGTTTCTTCTTTGCCGTGGCGGCTGATTTTCCGCTGGCCGAACTGCCGCCGGAGGCCGTAATAATTCTCGCCGACGGCTATGGCGGCGAATGCCTGCGCGAGGCACCGCTGCGCGCCATGCAATCGGGCCTGCGACGTAAGCAAACGCTGCGCTTCGGCCGTATCGCCGGTAACCGCTTGAGATTCCTGCATGAGCCGCCACCATGAACGGACCTGCCTAGAACCGATATTTAACTTCAGTGGTGGTGCTGTTATTTTGACGGTGCGGAAAATTTAATAGCTGTTCGGAATGCCCGGACTGAATCGTTGCCGTCCGATCGGCAGCACGAGACCCCCGTTAGCAAATTAGATGACAATCCGGGCGTTTGGATGAATCTATATACGAACTTGAGGAACGTCCCCCGGAAATCAGCCGGTGGGACAAGCCGCGTCAAATGCGCGCAATCACCTTATCTTACGGTAGGTGAACTGGGCGGGGCCTTTTTTTTCTTCTTCTTCTTTGCGGCAGCATCGCGAATCGTAACGACTTTGGGCGCGACATAACCGACAGCCGCCAACGCCGCCATTCGCTTTAGGATCGCCCGCCTTGTCTTTTCGTTACTCATACTTTTTCACCGCAGCTATGTCCGAACGGAACAGAAGATTATACTGAATCGCCGTTCCTTGATCCCTTTATAATTAGTGCGGAAGCGAACAATGTCAACATATAGGCGCCGCATCGGGCATTTTTCGCCCCTAATTATGGTAATTTCAGCCCAATACTCTTAAAAAACAGTTAATCCTGTAACAATCCGGGTCGTGTTAGTCTCCACGCGCCGCTCCGCACAGCAACGACACGATGTCGGAGTGGCCTTCCGATTCAGCCCTGATGGCCGCCGTCATTCCTTCTTTGTCGCGCACCAGCGAATCGGCGCCGTGTTCGAGCAGCGATTCGACCGCGTCTATTTCGCCGTTCCAGGCGGCGCGGGCAAGAGCCGTCAAACCCAAATTGTCGATCCAGTCAATATTTGCGCTGCGCCCAACCAGGAGGTCCAGAACTTCAGTATGGCCGTTGAGGGCCGACCAAATCAGCGGCGTTCCGCCTTGTTCGTCCGGAAGGTCGATTTTGGCGCCGCGGTCGAGGAGGGTATCGGCGACCGCGCCTCTGCCTTGCCACGCCGCATTGATCAGCGCCGTCTCGCCGAATTTATTGGCCGCGTTCACATCAACCTTGCGCTGAAGCAACGCCTTCACCAATTTTCCGTCGCCATTTTCCGCCGCAAACATGAGCACGGATTTGCCGTTCTCATCTGTGGCGTTTGCATCGGCGCCACGGGCAAGCAGGGCCTGGGCTGAATCACCATGCCCGCCCTTGGCACTCAGCAATAGGGCAGCGCGGCCCCTGGAGTCTTGAAAATTGGAATCCGCCCCCTGGTCTAGCAGACGGCGAATGCGAACCGCGTTGCCGGCCCGCGCCGCCGCGAGGAGTTGAGCGTTCAATTGCGGATTGTTGATAATGGCGAAGCGCTGCCAGGAATCCCAATATTGCTTCAATTCCAGCGCACCGCGCGCAGACTCATCAAAATCCGTATGCGTCAGGACGGGGCGCAGGAGTTGCGCCGCTTGTCCCGCCAAGGTATCGCCGGCTTCCGCAGCGAGCGTCCACCACATGAAAGCGCGCGCCGGGTTGGCAGGCACGCCCCGGCCGAGCGCATAAAGCGAGCCCATGCGTAATTGAGCATCCACCAGCTTCTTTTCAGCGGATTTAAGCTCCAGCTGCGCCGCCAGTTTTTCGTCTTTCTTGACCCCCATCCCGGCCAAGTAAAACTCGCCAACCAGAAATTGCTCATCGACATAACCGTCTGTCGCATCAGCGATCAGACGCTCCAGATACTGTTTTGATTCTGGGTCGGCGGGATCGAACCCACTGATAATTTCCGCAAGCAAACCGTCGATTCGCTCGGAGACTTCTTGCATGGATTTGGGTGCCGGGATATCGGTCGCGGTGCTCGCAGTGCCGGCGGTAGGTCCAGATTTTTCCGTTAGTTCTGTCGTGATGCTGGGTTCGGCCGAATCGTCGCTGGGCGACATGTTCAGCAGATACACCACCACCACGGCAATCGCCAGAATGACGACGCCTTGCAGCAGGACCGAAAAAACTCCGCCACGGAACAAACCGCGCCGGCGGGGAGGGGCAAGTGTTTCTATTTTCGAGCGTTTTTTTTGCCATGGTTTGGCGGTTACCGGGCCCAAAGCGTGTTGCTGCCAGTATAACGCAGATGTTTCATTTTAAAGGTCTAATCAAGCGGCGCAGTATTCTCCGGCCCAAGATGATGCTGGTCCCCACGAACGCGCCAACAGCGTTGATGGCAAAGTCCTGAAGAGCCGGTGTACGGCCATGGGCGAAGAATTGCAGTACTTCGCCGCACATCGCCGCGAGAAGCAACGATGCCAATAGGAGTCCGGCCGGCGCGCTCGGCCGACGCAGGACTAGCGCCGCGCCAAGCAGAGCGAACAACAGCAGATGAGCAAATTTTCCGGGCCTTAGAAGTTCGAATTCGGGCGGTTGCGCCGGCTGCTTCGCTGTGTCCGCAGGCTTGGCCGGTTGCCCCGCTTGCATTTCCGGCGGCGCAGCTTCATCGGGTGGTGTTTGGGAGGAAGAAAACAGGGCGACGATCTCATTCTCGGCGGCAAGTTGCATTTGTTTGGGACCTAGTGCGCCCAATAAGAAGACCGTCGCGACCGCCATGGCGATTATTTCCGCCGCGCGCCCAGGCCCGGCGCGCAGAATATTCCGCGCCAGCGCTACACCGAGCAGAGCCCAAAGAGCGATCAGCACTGCCTGCAATGCAATCCACTCGGCTCGCGCCTCGGCGCCGCGAAGCGTAACGCCGCGCATGCGGATTGACCCGGTGGAACGAATGAGTTGAGCTATCAAAATCAGTTCGTGCACATCGCGCCCGACCCGAAATGTTCCGCGATATTGCTTCCAGCCATGACTGCCATCCTCAACCACGACAACATGCGGATGGTGCCACAGGCCCTTGCCGGTGGAATCGTAACTGGCCAATACGATGCGCGCCTGGTGTTCCGTTCTTCGCCCGGGGATCATATCCTCGAGCAGAAGTTCGAAAGCCACACTCACATAACTAAAGCGCGTCGGCTCGGCGACGATTTGCCAAAGATGGGCCGAGCGGGCCGGATCGCGATTGCGAATTTCGACATATGCGGGCGCCTCTTCGGCATTCCTATGCACCGAGACATGGGCGGTATCAGAAGGACCGCGCCACCGCCAATGATCCAGATCGCCGGAGAAATCGCCATTGGCAAGGAGATTGCCGCCGCGTGGCGTGAATCCGTCATACTGGGTAAATGACAAAAAGGTGCCAATCGCCAGGGCGGCGGCGGCGAAAACCGGCCAATGGCAACCGAAGATGAAACCGAGCACTACGCGAAACATGACGCCCGTCCGCCGCGCTGCCGGTCGATTTCGCTATGTACGCTCAATTCGTTCGTTATGCTATATTCGAAGGGACTTGAATGGTCAGGCGAGTTAAACGTTTCGCGCCTGACGCGATTCGCTGTTTAGGTGCGCGAATCGTTTGACGTCAGCGCCTATGGAACAAACTAGTCGGATTTCATAAGGGAGGGTTTCTGGCTCATCGTAGTGACCGAAGGGAACGAAGATGAGACAGAAATTGCAGACACGCCAGACCGGCGCCTCAAGGCAAGCCAAGGCTAGTGGTGCACCGATCAAGGCGCTCGCAGCGGCGGCGGCCCGCCGTAGAAAATTTATCGGCCGCGTGCTTTTTTACCGCGACCTTTTGGCCGAGATCGGTATCGGTGGAACGGAAGGCCTTTTCGCCGGGCAAAAACTGACCTCTACCGGACAGCATCTTGTCGGCCGGGTTGCCGGCAACATGCGCTCGTTGACGTTGCCGCATCTGCCGGACGGATTTAAGCTTAAGCTCGAAATGAGCCTATATGATTCGCCGCTACATCTCCTGCGGCGCAATGGTGAGCGGCTGGCCGGTCTGCTCATTCGCCGGACGCATGAACTGCCCGGCCTGCCAATAGAAGAAGCGGACGCGCAACCTTGAGTGAAAACCAGCCTGAATCAGGGGCTCCGAGTGCCTCGCCAGACACAACGAAATCCGCCAAGGCGGATCATCACTTCGTGCGCAAATTTGCCAGCAGCATGCCGTCCCATATCGCTGAGACCTTCACCGATGCACAGCTTCGCGCCATTATTCGTGCCTATGGTGTTCGCAGTTGGGGTCGCCATGCGATCGATTTCTGCTTTACCCTGCCGATCCTGACGCGCACCTATTACTTCGTGTTTCTGGCCGGCATCGACAAACGGCCACGCAGCCGCAACCGTGCTGAGCGCCATTCCCATCCCATGGCAAAGCTCGGAAATATACTGTTTCTGCTTTTCATTCTATTGCTTCTCTTGAGCTTCGTATTGGGCGCTTTTTATGTGCTTAAGTCGGCACTCGGGCTCAATATCGCACCTGGATTCTCGCTCGGCGTATGGGACAGCATTCAATCCGAAATGGGGAACAGGTGACGGTTGTTCCGCCGATCCACCCCGTAATCCTGTGCGGCGGTTCGGGCACGCGGCTGTGGCCACTCTCCCGCGCTACCTATCCCAAGCAATTTCTGCGGCTGGTTGGCAACCAAACCATGGTGCAGGATACGGCGCGGCGATTTTCTGCTTCCGGCCTCGCGCCACCGCTGCTGATTTGCAATGAAGCGCACCGTTTCATCCTCGCCGAACAGCTTCGCCAAATCGATCTCACGCCGCAGCGCATCATGTTGGAACCGGTCGGACGCAACACCGCGCCCGCAGCCGCCGTCGCCGCTCTCATGCTGGCCAAGCATGCGGCAGATGCGCTGATGCTGATAACACCAGCCGACCATGTCGTCGCGGACGCCGAAGGTCTTCGCGCAGCCATTGTGGACGCCCGGCCGCTGGCCGAAGCCGGCCACCTGGTCACCTTCGGCATCACCCCAAATGCGCCGGAAACCGGTTACGGCTATATCCAGCAGGACGCGCCGATTGGCGATGGACGGGGCTCCGAAGTGGCGCGCTTCGTCGAGAAACCTGATTTGTCACATGCGCGCGAGTTTATCGCGACGGGTCAGTATCTTTGGAATAGCGGCATGTTTTTATTCTCCGCCGCGCGCTATTTGACTGAGCTAAAGCTCCGTCGTCCGGACATGCTGGACGCCTGCCGCGCGGCGCTGGACGGGGCCAATGCCGAACAGGATTTTCTTCGCCTCGCCGAAGCGCCGTTCACCGCCATAGCTGGTGAATCGATCGATTACGCTGTCATGGAGAATTGCGAACAGGCGGCTGTGGTGCCGATCGATGTTGGCTGGAGCGATGTCGGTTCGTGGCAGGCCTTGTGGCAGGCGGGCGCGACCGACACCTCGGGAAATCTCATCGAAGGAGATGTCATCGCGCTCGACTGCACGACTTCCTACATCCGCAGCGACGGGCCGCTGGTGGCCGCGCTCGGCCTTGAGAACATCGCGGTGGTGGCGACCAAGGACGCGATTCTCGTTGCCCCTATGGATAGGGCGGAAGCGGTGCGCGATGTAGTGCGCCAATTGTCCGAGCAGGGCCGCGCTGAGGCGGTGGAGCATTTGCGTGTTGTTCGCCCGTGGGGCGCATTCGAGAGTCTCCGCCAAGAACCCGGCTTTCAGGTCAAACTACTGACGGTCAATCCGGGCGCCAGTATTTCACTGCAATATCATAACCGGCGCGCCGAACATTGGGTGGTGGTGGCAGGCCGCGCCCTAGTGACTCGGGATTCCGAAACGCAGGAACTTAGCGCAAATCAGTCCACCTATGTTGCCGTGGGTGTTCACCACCGGCTGGAAAATCCAGGCAGTGAGCCGCTTCACGTCGTGGAAGTGCAGAGCGGCGACTATCTCGGCGAAGACGATATCGTGCGCCTGGAAGACCATTACGGGCGTTCGTAATTTCGAGGTGCGAGCCGCACCAATGTTGCCTTATACATATCGTATTCCAACCGTCTGAAGGGCAATGGCGATCATTTGTCTATTCGCTCTGAACGCCCCGGCAAACGCCAACTCCCAGCGCGCAAGCGCTGCTGGGCATAGAGCAGGGCGCAACCGCACAAGGCCAAAGCCTGCATCGCTTCGCGCGGAATACCCAACGGTTCGGCCACCACCGTCGGGCGAAACAACAGAACGCAGAACCCAAGCAGGATAAGCCGTTCAATGATGCTGCAGCGCTCGGCGAAGAATCCCTGGATCGCGGCGGCGAAGGCAAACATCGCGAGCAGCGTAACGACAAAAATCCAAATGAGACGCAGCGGATTGTCGATCCACACAATCGCGCCGCCCGCGGCGACGCCGTCGATCATCAGCAAATCGGTATTGAACAGAAAGATGAAAGGTAGGATCGCAGTGCGCAGGTCATAGGTGAAGCCCTGCACGCCGGTACGGATCGGATCAGAGCGGGCGATCGCCGCCGCCGCATAAGCGGCAAGACCGACCGGTGGTGTATCGTCGGCCAGGATGCCAAAATAAAACACGAAAAGATGCGCCGCGATAATCGGAAAGATCAACCCCGCATCGCTGCCGAGGGCCACGATCACAGGTGCGGTTAAGGTCGCCATGACAATATAATTGGCCGTCGTCGGCAGGCCCATGCCGAGGATCATGCTGGTGATCGCGGTGAGAATCAGCATGAGATAGATGTTGCCCATCGAGGCGGTGTCGATCAGCGTGACGAACCGTCCGACCAGTCCGGTGCTGGTCACGACGCCGACGATGATGCCGGCGCTCGCCGTGGCCACGCCAACCGCGATCATGTTTCGCGCGCCACCAATCAGGCCGAGAAAAATATCTTTGATACCGTCGACAAATGCGGTGCGGAGCGCCAGCCCCAAAGTCTGGCCAGGCGCCGGCTCATGGCCAGCCCGCCACCAGGCGAGCCAGGCAATGATCGGACGCTGCACGACAATGATGACGGCGAGCGCCTCGATGGCGAACAGTGCCGAGGTAATCGCCGAGCGCCGCAACACCACCAGATAGACGACCAGCACGATGATCGGCAGCAGATAGTGCAAGCCGCCCAAGAATGTTTTGAGAAGACGCGGCAATTCGGAGCGTGGGATGGGCTTGATGTCTAGTTTACGCGCCTCGAGATGCACCACATAAAAAAGCGCGATGTAGGAAACCAGCGCCGGGATGAGCGCCGCACGCACCACATCGAGATAGGGTATGCCGATAATCTCGGCCATGATGAAGGCTGCGGCGCCCATTATCGGCGGCATAAGCTGGCCATTGGTCGAGGCCGCTACCTCGATCGCAGCGGCCTTGTAAGCCGGCAGTCCGACCTTTTTCATCAGCGGGATGGTGAAGGTGCCGGTCGTCACCGTGTTGGCGATGGAAGAGCCGGAGACCATGCCGGTGAGACCTGAAGCAACGACCGCCGCTTTGGCCGGGCCGCCGCGCATCCAACCGAGCCCGGCGAAGGCCACATCGATGAAGTATTTTCCGGCGCCGGCGCGATCCAGAAGGGCGCCGAAAAGTACGAATAAAAAGACGAAATCGGTAGAGACGCCGAGCGGCACGCCGAATATGCCGGTGGTCGAGAGATATTGATCGGCGATGACATAGTCGAGCGGTATGCCCCGGTGGCGCAAAAATTCCGGCATGTAGGGGCCGAGAAAGCTGTAGGCCAGAAAGATCATGCCGAGAATAGGAAGCGCCAAGCCGAGGGCGCGGCGTGCCGCTTCGAGCAGCAGCACGATCATCACCACGCCAACCCACACATCGGCCGTACTCGGCAGGCCCTGGCGCGTGATGATGCCTTCGTAATCCCACCAGATATAGAGCACGCTGGCGGCGGCAATGGCACCCAATGCAAGATCGAGCGGTGGGATGCGGCTGCGCAAGGAGCGCCGCGGGCGGGCGCGCGGAATGATCCGCCGCGTCAGCTTCACCCAGAATGGCAGCCGCGCTTCGTTGTAAGCAGGATAGGCGAGATAGACCAGGAGGATCGCAAACGCGAGATGCCAGGCACGGGCGATGGTGGCGTTGACCGGCTGAAAGGCGATATAGAGCTGATAACCCGACCAGGCGATGCACAGTAGGAGGATGGCGATGCGGGCGATCGGAAGGTCCGGGCTGCGCGGCCCGCTCTCGACCTGTTCCATGATCTCTTGGGCCGCGGCCTCACCGCTCTTGGCCTCAGGCCCCGGCGATTCCCCGTTCTTGCGCCCGGGCTCCGCCATCTTTCGTCCAATCCAGGTTCAGTTAACGCCAACGCAAGGGGGGCGGCACGTGCCGCCCCCGATCGCGTTCGTGACGTGTCGCGACTATTTCCAGCCGCGCTCTTTATAGTATTTTTCTGCGCCCGCATGGAGTGGCGCGGTCAAGCCCTTGAGCATGGCTTTGGGTCCCAGCCCGCGGAACGCCGCATGCGTCCCCTTTAGCTCATCGAGATTCTCAAACACCGTCTTGACGGTGTCATAGACCATTTGTTCCGACGCATTGGCGCTGGTCACGACGGTCGCGGTCACGGCATAAGTTTCGACATCCTCATCGACGCCCTTATAGGTGCCGGCGGGGATTGTCGTCATGACGTAATACGGGCGCTCATCGACAAACCCGTAAATCGTCGCGTCGTTGATCGAGATGATCTTGATCTCGGTGGAGTTGGCAGGCTCCTCAATCGCGGCGGAGGGATTGCCGACGGTATAGAAGAATGCGTCGATCTTCCGATCCACCAGGGCGCGGCTCGCTTCCTGCTGTTGCAGGCCCTCCGCATCTATATCATTGTCCTTGTCGATACCGTAAAGACGCAGAACGTCTTCGGCGTTGCCGCGCTGACCGGAACCGGGATTGCCGATATTGACGGTCTTGCCCTTCAAGTCCGAAACGCTGTTGATGCCGGCATCGGCGCGGGTCACCAGCAGCACCGTCTCCGGATGCATGCTAAAGACGCTGCGCAAATCCTCCATCGGTTTGCCTTCCCAGTCGCCGCGGCCGCGGAAAGCCTCGGAATTGCGATCGGACTGAGCGACGCCGAAATCGAGCAGGGTACGTTTCACGGCGCGAATGTTGAACACCGAGCCCAGCGCCGGACGGCCGACACAGTTATAATTGTCGCCATTATGCTTATTGATCAAATTGCATACGTTAAGCGCGACCTGATAATAGACACCGGTTACTGAGCCGCCGCCGATCAAAATATCCTGTCCCGCCTTGGCCGGGGCCCCGGCGAACGTACCCGCCATAAGCGCCACTGCGGCAGCGAGGGCCAATACCCTTCTTCGACTGATCATGATGCTTCTCCTCTGTTCATTTTTTATTTGCAGTCATATCTCGCGCTTCGGGCCGGCAAAATCTCGCTTGCGCGCCGCGCGGCCCGCGCGTCCTTAATCCGAACCGTAGCGGCGCGACGGTTCGAATGCAACCGAGCCCTCACGGCCCGAAGGCTGCCAAATGTCGGAAACCCGGACCTCATTTGCGTCACCAGCCGAACCC
>Ga0115002_10000720_pt1 | contig 46466 bp, 52 predicted proteins | sample ArcticOcean_MG_C_8_FD_89576 | JGI IMG/M metagenome (GOLD analysis project Ga0115002, IMG submission 89576) | Marine microbial communities from western Arctic Ocean - ArcticOcean_MG_CB11_86 | ecosystem: Environmental > Aquatic > Marine > Oceanic | place: Arctic Ocean: Canada Basin | collected... | reverse complement strand
GAATGTGCGCCGGATCAGTCATGGGCAGGCGTGAATCCGCATACTAAATTGCCGCTGGCGCGAGAGCTTAGTCACCCGCGCAAGGTTCCCCCCGTCGCCTTGGACACGGCCGCCACGATATTCGCGGCAACGGCGTCGATCTCAGCTTCGGTCATGGTCTTTTCGGTCGGCTGTAGGCGCACGGAAAAGGCGATCGATTTCTTTCCGGGTTCAATGCCTTCGCCGTCATAAACATCGAACACCGACACCTCGGTGATTAACGTCTTATCAGCAGCGCGCGCCGCTGCGACCAGCGTTGCCGCGGCAGCTTCCTGATCGACGACAAACGCAAAGTCACGTTCAACCGCTGGCAGATCAGCCAGTTCGAGCTTGGCACGGGTATTGCGCGCTTTCACTTTGGGTAACGGAATGTCGTCGAGAAACAACTCAAACGCAACGACCGGTACTTTTAGATCCATGCGCCGCAACACCGCAGGATGAAGTTCACCGAAATGAGCCAGCGTCCTCTGAGGGCCGAGTTTCAGCACCCCGGATCGGCCGGGATGGTACCAATCCGGCGCGTCCGCAACGATTTGCGCATTGTCGGGGCTAAATCCGTGCGCTTCCAGCGCCGCGACGACATCGGCTTTCGCATCGAACGCATCGACCACACGGGATTGGTCGCGCCAATGACGTGATCTGGCGTCGCCCGATCGTACGCCCCCCGCAACCTGCGATTGCCCCTTGGGTGAATCATCGTGATAGACCGGCCCCACCTCAAACAGTGCCGTGGCGTTGGCACCTCGATCGTGATTACGACCGGCCGCGGCGACCAGGTTGGGCAGCAAGCTCGGCCGCATGGCATCGAGATCGCTGCTGATCGGATTGGCCAGTAGCAGTGTTTCGTCCGTACCACCAAACAGCTCGACCTGAGGCGCAGGCGCGAACGAAAATGTAACCGCTTCGATTAGCCCCCGCGCGGCAAGGGTACGGCGAACCGCGCTGCGACGACGTTGCACGGGCGACAAGACTGGTTGCGTGACCGCATTCCGACGCGGCAGGGGCACCGGGGGAATCGCGTCGTAGCCATTGATGCGGACGACTTCTTCAACCAGGTCAGCCTCGCCGTCGACATCTGAGCGCCATGATGGAATCTCGACACTGAGGTGCGTGTTCTCGCGGGCGATGCCGAAACCGAGTGAGGTTAGGGTGCGAACTATTTCGTCCTCAGGGAGATTGACGCCGCCCAACGCGTGAACGCGGGAGGGTCGCAATGTGAGGGACCGATGCCAGTCGGGTGCGGCACCGGCAACGACCAACTCACTCGCCTCGCCGCCGCAGATGTCGAGCACCAGCCGCGTTGCGAGCTCCATCCCGTCAACGACGAACGCCGGATCGACCCCGCGCTCAAAACGATAACGGGCATCGCTTTCGATTTGCAACTTACGGCCGGTCATTGCGGTTCGGATCGGATCGAACAACGCCGCCTCGATGAACACGTTGACGGTTTTGTCGGTACACCCCGAGGGTTCGCCACCGATTACGCCGCCCAATCCGAGCACGCCATCGTCGTCCGCGATCACGGTCATTGCGTCGTCGGTCTCGTAGTCGTTGCCGTTTAGGGCGGCAAGGCGCTCGGTTTTTTTTGACAGACGGACGTGAATGTTGCCGGCGACTTTATCGGCGTCGAACACATGCAAGGGGCGACCGACATCGAAGGTGTAGTAATTGGTCATGTCGACCAGCGCCGAAATCGGCCGCAGGCCAATCGCGATCAAGCGGTCCTGCAACCATTTCGGGCTCGGGCCGTTCTTTAGACTGCGAATATAGCGTCCCACGAACAGCGGGCAGGGGAGCGGCTCATTTCCTGAGAATTTCAAACTGACGCCGATCGGACTGGTGAATGATCCCGCGACCGGGTCGATGATGAGCGGTTTGGCAGTCCCCATCCCGGACGCAGCAAGATCCCTGGCAATACCGTGGATCCCAAGACAGTCCTGCCGGTTGGGCGTTATCTGAATTTCGATAACCGGGTCGTTCAGCCCTTGTAGTTCGGCGAACGGTACGCCGATCGGCGTGTCGTCGGGGAGTTCAATAATCCCGTCGTGCTCGTCGGAGATCCCCATCTCACGCTCTGAGCACAACATACCCTGCGATTCCTCGCCGCGAATCTTAGCTTTCTTGAGATGGAGGCCGGTTCCCGGGATGGTTGCGCCGACCGGCGCGAATACGCCCTTCATGGCCGTGCGCGCATTCGGGGCGCCACAAACAACCTGCACCTGTTCAGATCCTGTATCCACCAGACAGAGTTGGAGCTTGTCGGCGTTGGGATGGGGTTTGGCTTCAACGACGCGCGCGGTAATGAAAGCGGCCAGATCGGCGGCGCGGTCGGTAACTTCCTCGACTTCAAGGCCGGTTGCCGTCAGCTGATCAACTATCTCGGGGAGCCCCGCACTTGTATCAAGATGATCCTTTAGCCAGCCGAGGGTGAATTTCATAACGTCAACCCCTCGGCCAGGGTCGGTACATCGAGGGGGACAAACCCGAAATGCCGGAGCCAGCGCAGATCGCTGTCGAAAAAAGCTCGGAGATCGGGAATGCCATATTTGAGCATGGCCAGCCGATCGATGCCCATGCCAAACGCAAAGCCTTGGTAAATCGTGGCGTCGAGCCCGACGGCTTCTAAGACCCGCGGATGCACCATGCCGCAACCAAGAATCTCGAGCCAATCATCGCCCTCTCCGACGATGAGTTCGCCGCCAGCGCGGGTGCAGCCGATGTCCATCTCGGCAGATGGCTCTGTAAAAGGGAAGTAGCTCGGTCGAAACCGCATCGCTAGATCGTCGATGCCGAAGAACGCGCGCGCGAACTCCAACAGGCACCCTTTGAGGTGGCCCATATGGGTTTCGGTATCGACCACCAACCCCTCCACCTGATGAAACATCGGCGTGTGGGTCTGGTCGGAATCGCAACGATAGGTGCGCCCTGGAACGATGATGCGATGCGGGGGCTTGGTCGTTTGCATATGACGAATTTGCACCGGCGAGGTATGCGTGCGCAGCAGCTTGCGCTCACTTTCGTCCGCGGAGGAGAAGTAGAAGGTATCGTGCATCTGGCGGGCCGGATGCTCAGCCGGGATATTCAATGCCGTGAAGTTGTGGAAATCGTCCTCGATGTCGGGGCCTTCGGCGACCTCGAACCCCATATCGGCAAAAATTGCGATTACTTCATCGGTGACATGGCTCACCGGATGGATTCGGCCCACGTTTTCATCCGCGATCGGCAACGTCACATCAATTTTTTCGTTGGCAAGGCGCGCTTCGATCGCGACGGCATCGAGTGCGGCCTTGCGCGTTTCAATCGCCTGGTTAATGCGATCTTTGAGCGCGTTTAGGGCGACCGCCCGATCCTTGCGCTGATCCGGGTCGAGATCACCCAGCCCGCGCATCAGAGCTGTGAGACGGCCCTTGCGCCCGAGTGCGGCAACGCGTGCATCGTCGAGCGCGGCGAGGTCATCAGCCGCACTGATCGTGTCCATTAGGTCTTTTTCGAGAGTGCTTAGATCTTCCATATCGATCACCAAAAAAGGGGCCTGTCTCACGGCCCCTTCGTCATCGATTATCGGCGGAAATGGGGCGCCTTAGGCGGCCTTGGCGAGCGCTTCCTTTGCTTGCTCCACCAGGGTTGTAAAGGCCACGGGTTCGTGAACAGCCAGATCAGCCAGTACTTTTCGGTCAATCTCGACGCCCGCGACACTGAGGCCGTTAATAAATCGACCGTAAGTCACTCCATTCTGACGTGCTGCCGCATTGATTCGCTGGATCCACAGAGCGCGAAACTGGCGTTTACGCTGGCGCCGATCCCGATACGCGTATTGAAGAGCCTTTTCGACGTATTGGAGCGCTGTTTTGTAGTTGCCATGCGCGCGACCGTAGTAGCCCTTCGCACGCGTAAGCACCTTCTTGTGCCGCGCCTTGCTGGTTACACCCCTTTTGACCCGCGCCATAGTCGCCTCTCCTTAGGCGTAGGGAAGGAATCGCTTAATGATCTTGGCATCTTGTGGTGCCATGATCGCGGTTCCTCGCTGGTTGCGAATCTGCTTATTGGTACGTTTAATCATCCCGTGCTGCTTGCCAGCCTGGTTCATTCGCACCTTGCCGGAGGCGGTTAGGCGAAACCGCTTCTTGGCGCCGCTCTTTGATTTCATCTTCGGCATGATCGCCGCACCAACGCAGACAAACCGGCATTCGCGAACTCACGAAGAGTCGCTCCCGACACCGGTTCGAGGCCGCGTTATAGCCACAGCGCCGCGCGAATGCAAGGAATGCGGTGGCGCGCAGGGGTCTGGAATTCATCGCCATTCTTGACATAACATATACATGAATACATCTTCATATGTATGATTGAATGGAATAACGAGAAAGCGGCAATTCTCGCCGAGATGTTTCGCCTGATGGGCGATCACACGCGGCTGCGCATCGTCGTCTTGATCTGCACCAGAGGGCGGGTCGCGGTCGGTGACATCGCCGAGGCAATCGGCGCTTCACCATCGCTTGTCAGCCATCACCTGCGCCTGCTGCGTGCGGTACGCATCGTCAAGGCGCACCGCGACGGGCGCCATGTCTATTACTCACCCGCGGATAAGCATATCGAGCGGGTGATTGAAGATATGGCGACCCACGTCGCCGAGGCCGAAGGCCGCCCGACCGGTGAGGCCGAGATCCATGACTGAGACCGCACACCGTCACCACGACCACCTGTCGGCTACCCGCCAAATTCTCTGGGTGGTCCTGATAATCAATGCGGCAATGTTCGCGATCGAGATATTCGCCGGTCTCCACGCCGGTTCAATCGCGTTGCAGGCAGATGCGCTGGATTTCCTCGGCGATGCGGCCACCTACGCCATTACGCTGGCGCTGCTAGCGGCACCGATCCGCTGGCGCGCCGCCGCAGCTTTTGCCAAGGCGGCAAGTCTTGGTGTTTTCGGGATCTGGATATTGTCGAGTGCGGTTGTCAACGGGTTGAGTCCGATCGCGCCAGCCGCTCAGATTATGGGCGGAGTCGGACTGGCCGCACTTCTTGCCAACGTTGTCAGCGCTATTTTGCTTTTCCACTTCCGCGACGGCGATGCCAACTTGCGCTCAGTGTGGCTGTGTAGCCGCAACGATGCCCTCGGCAACGTCGCCGTGATCGCCGCAGCCGGCGGTGTGTTTGCAACCACAACCGCCTGGCCCGATATCGCAGTAGGCTCCGTAATGGCAGCGTTATCGCTTAGCGCGGCGCTCCAAATCGCGCGACACGCCTGGCAGGAGTGGCACAGCGCTTAGCGCGGCCCTCGCGCAGAGCTGCTCCGACGTCGCCTCAGACTCGCGACGAGACTACCATCGTCATCAGTCGTCCCTCCATTCGCGGAAACTGCTCGACCTTTCCGACTTCCTCAATATCGCCCTGAACGCGTTTGAGGACATTCATGCCCCGGTCGGGATGCAGCATCTCGCGACCACGAAACCGCACTGTCACCTTCACCTTGTCCCCCTCATCGAGGAACTTTTTCATCGAGCGCATCTTGGTTAGATAGTCGTGAGTATCGATGCCGGGCCGCATCTTTATTTCCTTAACGTCAACAAGCTTTTGCTTCTTGCGCGCAAGGTTCTTTTTCTTCTGTTCTTCGTATTTAAACTTCCCGTGATCGAGTACTTTGCAAACTGGCGGATCCGAATTGGGTGATATCTCAACCAGATCCAAGCCAGCTTCTTCCGCGGCTTGTAGCGCTTGCTCAAGCTCGACAACGCCGACCATTTCACCATCTTCACCAACGAGACGAACGCGTGCTGAATCGATCTCGCGATTGGCGCGGGGTCCGGTGGCCTTTTGCACGGACCCCAAATAAGGACGTCTTGCGATCTACTGTGTCTCCTCTTTTGGCACCCGGAGACCGCTAACGTCTGTCGTTCTGATCGCTTGTCTCCGAATGTCGGTTACCCCCCGGTCAGACCAATGACCGCGCGAAATCATGAGCTCGGCGCTCTTGCTTCGGCGCCAAGTTTATCGACTGCGGCACCCAGCGCAACGCTTTCTTGATCTTTGCTCCCCAGGCGTCGGATTGAAATGCTGCGTTCTTCCGCTTCACGCTTGCCGATTGCAACGATCACCGGGACCTTTTCGAGCGAGTGCTCACGTACTTTGTGGCCGATTTTTTCGTTGGAAAGGTCTACGACGCAACGCATGCCAGCCTCTTTGAACGACTTAGCCACCTCTTGCGCGAAAGTATCACCGTCCTGGGTGATCGTTGCCACCACGACTTGGACCGGCGCGAGCCACAACGGCAGATGGCCGGCATAGTGTTCAACGAGAATGCCGATAAAGCGTTCGAGCGAGCCGAATAGGGCTCGGTGGAGCATGACCGGACGATGTCGCTCGCCATCCTCGCCGACATAGGTCATATCGAATCGCTCGGGTAGGTTCATATCAACTTGAAGCGTGCCGCATTGCCAATCGCGCCCGATCGTATCGCGCAGAACGAACTCAAGCTTGGGCCCGTAGAACGCGCCTTCGCCCGGATTATGGGTGTAATCGTATCCCATCGAATCGAGCGCGCCGCGCAGTGAGGCTTCGAGTTGATCCCACGTCGCGTCATCACCAACGCGTTTCGGAGGTCGATCGGCGAACTTGATTGCGATGTCCTCAAAGCCGAAGTCGCGATAGATATCCATGATCAGCTCGATAACGGTGCAGCATTCAGCTTGCATCTGATCCGGCGTGCAGAAAATATGCGCGTCATCCTGAGTAAACTCGCGAACACGCATCGTTCCGTGGAGAGCGCCGGACGGTTCATAGCGGTCGACCTTGCCAAATTCCGACATCCGCAACGGCAACCCGCGATAGCTCGTCAGGCCCTGCTTGTAAATCTGGATATGACCGGGACAGTTCATCGGCTTGACCGCATAGACGCGCCCGTCTTCGGTCTCGGACGTGTACATGTGCTCGCGGAAGGTTTCCCAGTGACCGGAACTCTCCCACAGGGCACGGTCCATGATCGTCGGCGTGCTCACCTCGACATAGCCGCCGCGATCCTGGCGCCCGCGCATGTAATCGACGAGCAAGCGAAACAAGGTCCAGCCGTTGGGATGCCAGAAAACGGCGCCCGGCGCTTCCTCCTGAAAGTGGAACAGGCTCATCTCGCGCCCGACGCGCCGATGGTCGCGCTTCTCCGCTTCCTCAAGACGCGTTAGATAGGCATTGAGTTCTTTGCTGTCACGCCAAGCCGTCCCATAGATGCGCTGCAGCATCTCGTTCGATGAATCGCCGCGCCAATAGGCACCGGCAACCTTCATGAGCTTGAAAGCAGTCCCCAGCTTGCCGGTCGAGCTCAGGTGTGGACCACGGCAGAGATCGATGAAGTCGCCCTGGCGGTAGAGACCAATATCTTCTCCGCCGGCGATGCCGTCGATGATCTCGGCCTTGTACGCTTCACCCTGATCGCGGAAGAACTTGATCGCCTCGTCGCGATCCCAAACCTCGCGACGAACCGGTTCGTCACGGCCCACGATTTCGCGCATACGATCCTCGATTATGGCGAGATCGTCGGGCGTAAAGGGATCGCTGCGGGCAAAATCGTAGAAGAACCCGTCTTCGATCACCGGACCGATCGTAATTTGGGTATCGGGATATAACTCCTTAACCGCTTCGGCCATGACGTGGGCGGCATCGTGGCGCAGCAGTTCGAGCGCTGCATCGTCCTTACGGGTGACCACAGCGAGGGTCGCGTCGGCTTCGATTAATCGATCGAGATCCCACAATTCGCCATCCACGCGCACCGCAAGCGCGGCCTTTGCGAGCCCTGGGCCAATATCGGCAGCAACATCGCCACCGCTGATCGGCCCGTCATATTCCCGGACGCTGCCGTCCGGAAGCGTGATCGAGATCATCGCCCCTGATCCATGTTTGAAGCTTGTCCGTCGAGACGGGCGAAATTTAGTGTCAATAAATGGGCTGTCAAGGCAGTGTCGGCAAGGAACTGTCCCGCATCACGCCGCGGTAAACATCGAGCGTGCGTTGGCACATCTGATCGACCGTGAAATTACCGATCGCGTGCGCCCGTGCTGCCTCGCCAATGCTGTTGCGAAGCTCAGGATCAACCGACAATGCCTCTATCAATGCGGCGGCAAGAGCGTCAGGATCGGCCGGCGGGACCAGCCATCCGGTTTGCCCAGGGAGTACGGTCTCACGTGAGCCACCATGCTCCGTCGCAATCACCAGGCGCCCCATCGCCTGCCCCTCGACAGCGACCCGCCCGAATGCCTCCGGGTTTGTCGAGGCCGATACAACGATGTCAGCGAGCATGTAAGCGGCCGGCATGTCGGGTAGATCGTCAATAATTCTCACCCGTCCCGCGAGGCCCTTATTTCGAATCTTTCTCTCGAGTTCGGCACGGTAACGCGTGCGCCCCTGGTCGCTTCCAACCAACAAACAGCTAATATCGTCACGCTCGAGACGCGCCAGGGCCTCGATCAGGACGAGCTGACCCTTCCAACGCGTGAGCCGCCCCGGCAGCATCACCACCGGTGCGCCGTCAGGCAAGCGCCAGGTCGAAGCCAGTTGAATCATGCGCTGCGGCGCGACGTTCTCCGGATTAAAACGTTCGGGATCAATGCCACGCGGAATCGTAACAACTCGATCCGGATCGGTTCGGAAGGTTTTGTGGATGTAGTCAGCTATGAAATCGGAAATGGCGATGGTCTTCGCGCCGCGCGTCATTACCTTTCCGTACCAGTATTTGAATGGCGTACCGGTATCGTAGGTTCCATGAAACGTGGTCACAAACGGTCGGCGACAGCGCTTGGCGGCAAGCTCTGCGCTCCAAGCTGGAGCCCTGGAACGCGCGTGTACCACCGAAACATTATGCTCTTTGATAAGTTCGCTAAGCCGGCCGACATTACGAAGCATCACGATTGGGTTCTTGCTATCCACCGGGAGCGTGACGTGCGTAACCCCCCCTCGCCGAAGCTCATGAAGGAGCGCCCCACCGCTCGAGACAACCAATGCGCGCCAGCCCGCTCTCACCGTCGCGCACGCGACGTCGATGGTGCCACGCTCAACGCCGCCGACGTCGAGCGCCGGTAACACCTGGAGAATCGTCGGTACTGTTTCACGCGCATCGACGGTGGCGGGCGCAATGACGCTTGGGTTGGAGGCGGCTTCCATGACAATCTTGCTTCGCACTTTCGCACGGCGGGTGAGGTATGAGCACTACAATCGCAACCGATGCAATCGAATATTTGACCCGCTCCGACGGTAACCGCCTGGCCTATGTCCATACGCCAGGCGATGCACCGGGCGTCCTATTCTGTGGCGGATTCATGTCGGATATGAACGGCACCAAAGCGCAGGCGCTCGAAACCACCTGTCGCCATATGAACCGCGCCTTTACCCGCTTTGATTACCTCGGGCACGGCCGGTCATCCGGCGAATTCACAGCCGGCACGATCGGCCGCTGGGCCGACGATGCAACCGCGGTTCTCGATCTGTTTGATCCCGAGCCTCACGTGATCGTCGGCTCGAGCATGGGTGGCTGGATTATGCTGCTGGTCGCCCTCGCACGCCGCGAGCGGGTTGCCGGATTGGTCGGGATAGCGGCGGCACCTGACTTTACTGAGAAACTCATGTGGCTTGGTTACGACAAGGAGACTCGGGAAACGCTGCGCCGCGACGGCATGTATCTCGAACCGTCGATCTATGGCGAAGAACCCTATCCGATCACGCTCAAGCTAATCGTCGAGGGGCGCGATCATCTCCTTCTCGACGCACCAATCCCCGTGGCTTGCCCGGTTCGCCTGTTGCACGGCATGCAAGACCCCGACGTGCCTTGGCGCCACTCTCTCGCTTTAGCCGAAGCACTGCTTTCAGCCGACGTTCGCACGAGCTTCATCAAGGATGGCGACCACCGTCTCTCGCGAGATCAGGACATCGCGTTGATTTGCCAGACCGTGGCCGAATTGTGTGAACAAATCGGTGGCTAGGAGCATCCCAAACACGGAAGAACGCTATTTGACGAGGTTGGCAAGCGATCTGACGCCCTCGCGATAGGTCGGATACTGTAACCGCAGACCATGCACCGATTTAACGCGCTCGTTGCGTACCCGCCGATTGTCGGCATAAAAGCTCCGCGCCATCTCGGAGAGGTCCGCGTCTTCAAACGGTATTAGCGGCGGCACGTCGACGCCCAGCAATTCGCAGGCGTAAGCGATCACCTGCTCCTGTGGTGCCGGTTCATCGTCGCAAACGTTGTAGATCGCCCCGCTGCGCGACAACCCCATGGACACCCGCAGAATTGCCACCAGATCGTCGACATGAATCCTTGAGAACGCGTGGCCAGGTTTATCGATACGGTGAGCGCGTCCGGCACGGACCGTATCAATCGCACTCCGGCCGGGACCGTAAATACCGGCGAGGCGAAAAATGTGTGGCGGCGGCAGTTCGTACTCGGCGAACTGCTTCATCCATGCCTTCTCAGCAAGCGCGCGGCGGCGGCTTCGCGCGTTGGTTGGTTTAAGAGCGGCGCTTTCGTCAATCCATTTACCGGCGGTATCGCCATAAACCCCGGTGGTTGATAGATAGCCGCCCCAGATGAGTTTGCTGCACATGCGAAGCCGGGGTCCCGCCAGATCGATGACCGGGTCTCCGTCCTCGTCGGGTGGGACCGAACTCAATATATGCGTCGCTCGGTCGAGCGCATCGCAGTCGCTTGGCAATACGGTGTCGCGATCAAAAAGCCAGACGTCGTAACCCTGGCTGATGAGTTGATCGTATAGCTTGGGGTCACGACAGGTACCCGCGATCAACCACCCCTGGGCGGCCAGCTCTTCAGCCAAACGGCGCGCGGAATAGCCGAGCCCGAAGCAGAACAAGCGCCGGTCGGTGCCTGTCACGCCGAACGATCCCATTCCGCCAGGACCTGCACGTCGGACTCGTTGGCTGAAAAGCGTGCGCGCAGGCGGATGAAGTCGCTGGCATCGCTGAGTTGGCCAAGTGCCCACACTGCCATCGCTCGAACCAACGGTGAGGGATCACCGAGCGCATCTTCGACAAGCGGTATCGCGTCGCGCTCGCCACTGTTGCCAATCGCGATCAGCACGTTTCGAAGGAAACGATCACGGCCCGTACGCTTTATCGCCGTGCCGCTAAAGCGCCGCCGAAACTCCTCGTCGTCGAGGCCCGCGAGATTAATTAGAGTCTCCTGCGATATGTCGGTGCTTGACCTAAAGCCGGCCTCTTCGGTCGGCCGCGCGAATTTGTTCCAAGGGCACACGGCCAGGCAATCATCGCAGCCGTAAATCCGGTTGCCTATCGCACGCCTGAACTCGACAGGAATATGTCCTTTGTGTTCGATCGTCAGATACGAAATACAGCGCCGCGCATCGAGCTGATACGGGCTCGGGAACGCGTCGGTTGGACAAACATCGAGACAAGCGCTGCACCCGCCGCAATGATCGCGCGCGGGCTCACTAGGTTGCAGCTTTAGCGTCGTTAGCAGGACCCCGAGAAACAACCAGGATCCGAATTCCCGAGAAACGAGGTTCGTGTGCTTGCCGATCCAGCCAATGTTGGCCGCCTGTGCGAGCGGTTTTTCCATGAGCGGTGCGGTGTCGACGAAGAGCTTGCAATCGGCACCGTAAGTGTCGCCGATCCAGCGCCCGAGCTCCCGTAGCCGTTTCTTAAGGAGCTTATGGTAATCCCGCCCATGTGCGTAGACAGAGATATTGGCCAGCCCGCTGACGTCGCGACGACTGAGCGGATTTTCGTCGGGACCATAATTCGATCCGACGACGATCGCCGTCTGCGCGTCAGGCCACAATCGATCGGGCGAACGCCTCACCTCAGATCGCTCCGCCAGCCAGCCCATATCGCCATACCAACCGCGATCGATGAACTCGGCGAGACGGTCACCAGCATCTCCGATGTCGTCCGGTCGCGCCCAGCCGACCGCATCAAAGCCAAGCGCAAGGACGCGGTCGCGAATCAGTTCTGCGTTTGGAGTTGGTGGCAGGCTGGGCTCACTTTCAGCCGACTTCATACCGACCACGAGCGCTAGAAATCGAGATCGGCGTAATGTTTAGGAGGCGACAAACCCGGAATGTTATCCAGCAGCAAAGCGCGAAAGCTCGGCCGTGATTTGATCCGCGCGTACCAATCCTTCGCGGCCGGGTAATCTTCCCAAGGAATCACACCAAGGTAATCCATCGACGATAGATGTGCGCCTGCGGCAATGTCGGCCAATGAAAACTCATCACCGGCCAGCCATTTTCGCCGTTCGATCAAGTAGGCAATATATTCGAGGTGATAGCCGATATTTGAAGAGCCCGCACGGATCGCCTGTGAATCGGGCTCACCCATGGCCATAAAGCGTTTCATGAATTTCTCTTCAATAAGATAGCGCGAGACTTCGCTGTCAAACTTCATATCGAACCACGCGATCAGCCTGCGAGTCTCGGCTCGGACGTACGGGTCAAAGCCAATGAGGCGATTGTCGGGGCGGGTCTCCTCCAGGTATTCGCAGATCGCGTTGCTATCGGCGAGCACGGTGCCGTCCGCCTCGACCAGCACCGGAACCTCGCAAGCAGGATTCAATTCAACGAAACCTTCGCGACGCTCCCAGACCTTCTCGACGGCCAAGGAAAAATCGACGCCTTTCTCGGCCAGCGCAACACGCACCTTTCGGCAAAATGGAGAAAGCCACAAGTGATACAGGGTGAGCATCGCCCTCACTATAAACAAAGCCGAATCCGACGACACCTGCACACGCGCAAAAGCCATGACGATGCGGGGCCACTTCACCTTTTCGGAAAAGTGATATAAGCCCGCAACGCTGGCATCCAATCACACCTCAGGAACGGTCGAGTGACAACGCTGCAACTCGTCGTTATCGCGATCGTACAAGGAATCACCGAGTTCCTACCGATCAGTTCGTCAGCTCATCTTCGACTAATCCCGGAGTTAACCAATTGGCCCGATCAAGGGCTGACGATCGATATCGCTACCCATGTCGGCACATTGTTCGCAGTGCTCATCTATTTTTGGCGAGACATTTTCTCGATGTTGCGCGGCGTGCTCGATGTGGCGCGGGGACGGCGAACTGCCTCGGCCGCGCTGCTCCTCTACGTGGTTCTAGCGACCGTCCCGATCGTTATCGTCGGGGCGTTGCTGCTCGCCGGTGGCTACGAAGATGGAGAATTGTCGTGGCTACGCCGGGTCGACGTTATCGGATGGTCGATGCTGATCTTCGGCGTTCTGCTTTACCTGGCTGATCGGATAGGCATGACCGTGCGTCGCATCGAGCATCTCACAGTTGGCAGCGCACTGTTGATCGGCATGGCCCAAATTTTAGCCCTCATACCGGGGACCAGTCGCAGCGGCATCACAATGACCGCAGCCCGCATGCTCGGCTTCGAGCGCGGCGATACCGCGCGTTTCGCGCTGCTGTTGAGCGTTCCGGCGATACTAGTGTCCGCGACACCGAGCGGGCTGGCCCTATACCAAAGCGGTGATTCCGCGCTCGGGTTTGATGCTGCGATAACGGCGCTACTCGCCTTCGTCACCGCCATGTTCGCGATCGCGGCGATGATGCAATGGTTAAAACGAGCCCGCTTCACCCCGTTCGTTATTTACCGCGTTGTGTTCGGGATCGGGCTTTTGGTTTGGTTTTACACCTAACCCCGGTCTCGAGCTAAACGCTCAACTCGCGGTCGCGCTAGCCGCGCTGCTGCCGCGGCGAAACCGTCGCAGGTAGGTCGGGGCCACCGTTTCCAACGACGTCGGTTCGATACCAAGATCGGCAAAACACGGCGCGTCTGAGGCAACCACATTATCACTCTCGAGCAGAATAATTTCGTCCCGTGTCACAGGCGAGACCGGCAGCACCATCTCAACTACTCCTGCCAAAGGTTTGGCGATCGCAAACGGTAGCGGCACCAGGAGGCGATTACGGCCGGCTTCTTGGAGAACGGTCTCAACCAACTCGCGATAGGTCATAACGCGCGGACCGCCGAGTTCGAAAGTTGTACTCGCGCTTGCTTCGTCCCCCAGGATCCGACCGATTGCCTCGGCAACATCGACCACATAAACCGGTTGCAGCTTGCTGCTGCCCGCATCGGTTGGTGAATTTCCAAACAACGGCATCACGGGCGAGAGCCGCGCCAACGCGGCCAATCGGTTCAAGACACTATCTTCTTGGCCGAACACGACGCTGCAACGAACGATCGTTGCGCCCGGAAAACCTCCCCGAACAGCCTCTTCGCCAGCAGTTTTTGAGCGCACATACGCCGAGGGTGAATCAGTGTCAGTGCCGATCCCGGAGATGTGGATCAAGCGCGAAACACGGTTAGCTTTAGCGGCATCCGCAATGCGGCGCGCACCATCCACGTGGACGTTGTGGAATGTTTGCCGGCCGCGCTGGCGATAGGTCCCGACCGCGTTAACAACCGCATCCGCGCCTGCAACAGCGGCGGCGACCGAACCGTCGTCACGAATGTTGGCCTGCATCGGAACAACCTGGCCGACATCGCCCATGGGGCGCAAAAACATAGCTTGATTGGGATTGCGAACGGCAACCCGGACGCGGTTACCCGCCGCGACCAAGTTTTTGACGATATACCGGCCGATAAATCCCGACCCGCCAAAAACGGTGACCAAACGATCCGCCATGCACACCTCCACCGCACCCTGCGCTAACGATTCGTGGCTCAAGGAACCACCGATGTTAGACCGCACGCACGCGGTTACCAAGCGGGACAACACGACTGGAACTTCGTGCCGGACGGGATTGACATCCCCGTAGCACGGCGGTAACCACGTCGTTTCGCAGAATGCCCAGGTGGCGGAATTGGTAGACGCGCTAGCTTCAGGTGCTAGTGACCTAATGGTCGTGGAAGTTCGAGTCTTCTCCTGGGCACCAAGCGCGCGAACCGCCGTATTTCGCGTCACCGGCGTGCGAACCTTCGCACCGCCGCCACCACCGTCTGGAAGGCGTACATGTCAACTAGTCTCCACGTTGGCGACCTGCCCGAACATGTAAGTTTCGGCGACACGGTCGCGATCGATACTGAGACGATGGGGCTCAATCCCCATCGTGACAGGCTCTGTCTGGTGCAGCTTTCCGCCGGCGACGACACCTGTCATATCGTTCAGTTTCGAGCGAACCAAGGCGTACCGGTCGATTATTCGGCACCCAATCTGAAACGTCTGTTAGCCGACCCGGCTGTACTCAAGCTATTTCACTTTGCGCGCTTCGACATTGCGACGCTGCACCGGTATCTCGGTGTGACGGCGGCGCCGGTTTATTGCACCAAAATTGCGTCGAAGTTGGCGCGAACCTATACCGACCGGCATGGCCTCAAGGATTTGTGTCGTGAGTTCCTTGAGATCGACCTTTCCAAACAACAACAGTCCTCTGACTGGGGCGCCAGCGAGCTCAGCGCGGCCCAGCTCGACTACGCCGCTCAGGATGTGCTTCATCTTCATCGCCTGAAGACGATATTTGACCAAATGCTCGAGCGGGAAGGCCGTCGCGAGATTGCCGAGGCATGTTTCGGCTTTTTGTCGACACGCGTGGCGCTTGATCTCAAGGGCTGGCCTGAGATCGACATATTTGCTCATTGATTTCCCGCCAGGGAATTGATTCGAAAGCGTTTTTTCGGCATACTGGTGGCCGATCTCAGTGATCTCATAGGTGTTGCGGATCGTCATCGGTACGATGTGAGTGATCCGGTTATTGAAGCGACGCCAAGCCGTATGACTGCAGCAAGCAAAACAACCCCTTCCGCGCTTACCGATGTAAGCGCCGCGGTCGAGCTATCGCAGCCCGATATCGCATCGGCGAAACGCGTTATCGAGACCGAGGCGGCAGCGCTCGACCTCCTAGCCAACGCGCTACCGTCGAACTGGGTAATGGCAATCGATGTGCTTGATTCGGCCGTCGGGCGTGTGGTCGTAAGTGGAATGGGCAAAAGCGGACACATCGCTCGCAAAATCGCCGCAACCCTCTCGTCGACAGGGGTTCCCGCGCTTTTTGTTCACCCCGGTGAAGCCAGCCACGGCGATCTCGGTATGATCGCACCCGATGGTGATGTGATTCTTGTGTTATCGAATTCTGGGAAGACGGCGGAGCTTGGTGATATTGCCACCTACGCGAAGCGGTTCCGGGTTCCCCTCGTCGCCATCGTGGGGCCGCATGGCGACGCCGGCACCGGCGGGGCGTTCCTGGCAGAACAAGCAGATGTGGCGCTGGTATTGCCCGCCGCACCGGAAGCGTGCCCGATGGGTTTGGCACCGACCACATCAACGACGATGATGCTGGCCTTGGGCGACGCCTTGGCCATTGCCCTGCTTGAGCGACGCGGGTTTTCCGCCAAGGAGTTCCGGACGTTACACCCCGGCGGACGACTTGGTCGCGCATCGGTCGTACGGGTCGGAGACATCATGCATCGCGGCGAAGCCCTGCCGTTGGTCGATGGCGCCACGGTGATGAGCGAAGCGATCGTCGAGATGACGCATAAGAGTTTAGGATGCATTGGCATCATTGACCGTAACGGCGAGCTGGTTGGCGTCGTTACCGATGGCGACCTGCGCCGGCACATGTCGAGCGACCTATTGAGCAAGAAGAGCGGTGACGTTATGAGCACCAACCCGCGCACAATCGGTGCCGAAGCTCTCGCATCTGAGGCATTGGGGCTCATGAACGGACTTGACGGACAACGCCCCATCACCAGCCTTTTCGTCGTCGATGGTACCAAACCCGTGGGTGTTCTCCATATCCACGATTGTTTTCGTGCTGGCGTGGCTTAGCGAACCCGCAAATGGCAGAAATGATAGGCCCACTCCGGCTGTTGTTTGACGGCACCGGACCACACGCCTCACAAGTCAGCGTCCGCTACAGCCGGTTTGTCGGAATAATGAAGCTGGTATTGCCCATCTCAGCGGCAATCCTTATCGGACTCGTGATTGCATGGCCGGATTCAGATCCGCAACGCAGCGGTCTCGGTCTCACATTCGCCAATATAGACGTTAGCAACGATGGCGCAGTGGGCATGATACGCGTTCGCTACGTTGGCGTTGATAAACAAAATCAACCCTTCGTCATTACTGCCGGTCGTGTACTGCCAAAATCGAAAGATGCTCAGCACCTTGCATTACAGGAGTTGCAGGCTGATATGACAATCGAGGGTGGCCGATGGGTTACCCTAATCGCAGAGGAAGGGCTCTACGACCGAGAACGTGAAACTCTTCAGCTTGATGGCGCTGTCGATATCTACTCCGACGACGGCCTCGAGCTTCATACGCAATCTGCGTTCGTCGATTTCGCGACCGGACTCGCCCGCGGTCAGAATCCGGTACGAGGCCAAGGACCATTCGGATTGTTCAACGCCAAGGCCTTCAAACTATTCGACAATGGTCGGCGGATCGTCTTTTCAGGTGGCGTGAAACTCACGCTGCGGCCGATAAAACATGGATAAGCCCCGTTCAATGCTGAGCTATCGATGGCAGCAGCGGTCAACGGTCTTCGCCGCGGTCTTGGCACTGGCGGCGCTGTTTGGGTCGGTTCCGACCATCAGCGTTGCCCAGTCGCTGCCCTCGACCGCTCACGACAGCAAACTACCGATCGAAATCACCGCCGATAGTCTCGAGGTCAAACAGAACGAGCAGTTGGCCGTCTTTCGTGGTCATGTGGATGCCGTTCAAGGCAAGATGCGATTGACGGCAAACGAAGTGTGGGTGCGTTATCGCCCCGAATCGGGCGGTGAGTCTCAAGGCACAATTTCGCGAATCAACGCTACCGGCGGGGTTCGTTTTGCTACCCCCAACGAGACCGCTAGCGGCGACGCCGGCGTCTATGACGTCGACGCCCAAGTCATCACCCTCACCGGTTCGGTCGTGCTGAGCCAGGGCGGCAACGTCATCCGCGGCGAAAAACTTGTCCTCAACCTCGCAACCGGCCAGAGCAAAATCGAAAGCACGCAGCGCGTACGCGGTTTGTTTCAGCCGAAAAAGAGCGGCTCGGGCAGTTGATCGAAAAACAATCGCAACGCGTAGAGAAATTTAGTAAACCGAATTTTAATGCCTGACAGGTCTAACATAACTCCTGAGAGTGCCGTAGCGGTGCGAGACGACAAAGCGCAGGACGAAACGCGTCCGCGTCTGGTGACCGATAATCCCGGTCTGGTCGTGTCCAACGTGGGAAAACAGTTTAAACAACGTCCGGTTTTGCGTGATGTCAGTTTGTCGGTTAATCGAGGGGAGGCTGTGGGGTTGCTGGGCCCCAATGGCGCCGGCAAGACCACCTGTTTCTACATTATCACCGGCCTGGTCAGTCCCGATTACGGAACGATTAGGCTCGATGACCAGGATGTCACCGAGCTTCCGATGTATCGCCGCGCGCGAATGGGGATCGGCTATCTGCCGCAGGAAGCGTCAATATTCCGAGGCCTCAACGTCGAGAACAATATCCGCGCGGTGCTCGAAGTGGTGGAAGCGGCGCGCGATAAGCGCGAGGCCATACTTGACGACCTGCTTGCAGAATTCTCGATCAGCCACCTGCGGCGCACGCCCGTTCTCACCTTGTCCGGAGGCGAGCGACGCCGGGTTGAGATCGCCCGAGCGCTGGCGTCGCGCCCGAGCTTCATGCTGCTCGACGAACCGCTGGCCGGAATCGATCCCATCGCCGTCAGCGACATCCGTGATTTGGTCTCACACCTGAAGGACCGCGGGATCGGTGTCCTCATCACAGACCACAATGTGCGCGAAACACTCGATCTCGTCGATCGTGCGTATATCCTGCACGAGGGCTCCGTACTCATGGAGGGTGTGCCCTCGGAAATCGTTGCACACGAGGACGTGCGCCGCGTTTACCTCGGCGACCGCTTCAGCCTCTAACCAGGTCGCAACTCTCCCAAGGGCGCCGCTGTGGCGATGACGCCCAAAATCGAGATGCGTCAAAGCCAGTCGCTGGTAATGACGCCGCAGTTGCACAGGCGATCAAGCTGCTGCAATTATCAAACATCGAACTTTCGTCATTCCTTGAAGAGGAACTCGAGCGCAACCCGCTTCTTGAGCGCAGCGATGGCGAGGAAAAAAGTTTTGACGACAGTGGCCCCGATACCGCGGATATGGGCGTCGCGGAAACGGCCGATGGTCCGGAGGACAGCGACGCAGTTCCTGTGGTCGACAGTGCTGATCTAACCGATCGCGACGTTCTGCCCGACATCAACGACGCACCGCTCGACCTGGACTATGAAACCACATTCACATCCGACGGCCATGATGAAGCCCCGATCGTTGCCGATGCGACCGAGCCTCTCTCCTCCAACTGGTCAACCTCAACCGGCGGCGGCGACAATTCCGGGGGCGAATCCATCATCGAGCGAACGGCCGCGGAGACGGTTGGCCTTAGGGATCATCTGCTTAGCCAGCTAAATATTGCGGTCGTCGATCCGATTGACCGGTTCATCGGTGACAATCTGATCGATCTCATCGACGAGTCCGGTTACTTGATCGAAAACACAGATATCATTGCCTAACGTATTGGCTGCAATTACGACCGTGTCGAAGCTTCTTTGGCGTTGGTGCAGCAGTTTTATCCTGCCGGGATCGCAGCGCGTAACCTGGCGGAATGCCTTGAAATTCAGCCACGGGAACTCAACCGCTTTGACCCGGCAATGGCAGCGTTTCTCGACAATCTCGACCTCGTTGCCAAACAGGATATCGGCGGGTTGTGCAAGGCTTGCGGTGTCGACGAGGAAGATGTCCGCGACATGATCACGGAGATCCGCAGCCTAGATCCCAAGCCCGGCTTGGCGTTTGGCGGCGAACCCGCTCAACCGATCGTACCCGATGTGTTCATTCGCCCACGCCCCGATGGCGGATGGCAGATCGATCTCAACAGCGACACGCTACCGCGTGTTCTTGTCAACCAGGCCCATCACGCGCGTATCGTCGGACGCGACAAGGATCAGACTGAAAAAACCTTCATCACTGAACAGCTTCACGCGGCAAACTGGTTGATCAAATCGCTCGACCAGCGCGCGCGAACGATCTTGAGGGTTGCTACCGAGCTTGTCGTCCAGCAGGACCTCTTCTTCCGCCTGGGCGTCGAATTTCTTAAACCGCTTAACCTGCGCGACATCGCCCAGGTGATTGATATGCACGAAAGCACGGTCAGCCGGGTGACCGTGAACAAGTATGTGGCGACACCGCGCGGTATTTACGCGATGAAGTATTTATTTACGTCGGCGATCGCCTCATCGGCCGGCGGTGACGCCCATTCTGCTGAAGCAGTACGCCACCGCATTCGTGAACTCGTAGAACGGGAAGCACCGCAAGCCGTATTGTCGGACGACCAGATCGTCGATACGCTTCGCACTCAAGGCGTGGAAATCGCGCGACGAACTGTCGCCAAGTACCGCGACGCGTTGCGGATTCCTTCTTCGGTCGTTCGAAGACGCCAGAAAAAACAAGCAGTCAACGCTGCTTAGCAACCCGTATGAAACACAAAATATACATTTAATACGATAAGTTAGACTGTCGCTTGACACTCGCAAAGCGCGGTCATATCGTCCCGCGTTTTCACCGCTCGACGATTGTCACAAGCGAAATGATGGGCGGGGGAGCATTCTCGTCATCCGTCATGAAAATATTAATAAGCGGCAAACACCTCGACTTAGACGAACGTTTTCGTTCAAAGGTCGAAAAGCGCATTGATGCAGGTATCAGCAAATACTTTGATGCAGCGATCGAAGCGCATGTCGTGGTCTCGCGGGAGGGTTCGGAATTCCGAACCGATTGCTCGGTCCATGTCGGCAGCGGTATCGCGGCTCAGAGCCACGCGGTCGCAGCCGAACTTCATTCCAGTTTCGACGCAGCCGCCGAGCGGCTGGAAAACAACTCCGTCGATCAAAACGACGGTTATGCGATCACCACCATGGTCAATAGATCGCGTTGTTCTAGGGAAGATAATCCCGAGGAAATAGTATGGAATTTAGCGATTTACTGAGGCCGGAGAGCATAGTTGCCAACCTCAAAGCGAGCAGTAAGAAACAGGTTCTTCAACAACTCGCGAGCCTTGCTGCTGAGATCAGCGGAGAAGACGAGCGGGAAATCTTCGATGCGCTGCTCGAACGTGAGCGGCTCGGTACAACCGGCGTCGGGCAGGGTATCGCTATTCCCCATGCCAAGCTGACAGGCCTTAAACATCTTTTTGCCTTGTTTGCGCGGCTCGAGCATCCGATCGAATTCGATTCCATCGACGAAGACCCGGTTGATCTTGTTTTTGTCTTGTTAGCCCCTGAAGCGGCTGGGGCAGACCACCTCAAAGCCCTGTCCCGCGTTTCGCGCATGCTTCGCGATGAGGACATGTGCGCCAAACTACGAGGTTCTGAGGGCACCGACGCGCTCTATGCGTTGCTCGCCGGCTCGATCGCCCAGGCGGCCTAGCTCGCAAACCTGGCGTAGCGCAATATTCGGGTACTGCTCACGCCTTTAGAGGTTCGCCCCAAAGTTCGGGGGCTCCGAGCCTCGCTTATCTGTCTACGTCTAGTGCACACTAAGCGGCTCGAGATCGTGCTGGCGCGCCGCCACGAATGCGACCTCACGCGTCGGACAGACCCCTAACTGAGTTCCGTCGGCCGCGTAAATTGCGAAGACTTCCTCGCCGTCGACGCTAAGTGACCTGACATAAGCCAGATATGGTGCAGACCATACAGCGAGGGCTTCGGGCGTTAGATAGTCGCTCTGGACAAGCTCTTTCATCATAAAAATATCCTTTACGCTCCAATTAGGACGCGCGTTTGGTTTCGTCGTCATCGATCGATACGAGCGTAGGCCGTTTGTCTTTCGATGCGGCGTCGTTGATCTTGATTTGTCGGACCTTAATCTCAGGTTCCCGTCGGATCAGATCAACGTGCAGCAGACCATCCGCTTGGCTAGCACTTTTTACCTCAATGCCCTCGGCGAGGAGGAAATTACGTTGGAACTGGCGGGCCGCGATTCCGCGATGGAGGAACACCCGATGATCGGCAACCTCGCTTTGTTTACCGCGGACTACGAGTTGGTTTTCCTCGATCGTGACGTCGAGGTCATCCGATGTGAAACCGGCGACCGCAAGCGTGATACGCAGGCCGTTTTCGCTTGTCTGCTCAATGTTATACGGCGGATAACCGTCGGTAGAGGTGCGAGACACCCGGTCCAGCGTGCGTTCGAGATCCTCGAAGCCAAGCAGAAGTGGGCTATTGAATAGGGAAACGCGTGTCATTTCAGACCTCCTCCTGCGAGCGAGGCTCTAGTGCGGGCCTTGTTAGCGCCCGCGACCCCAGCCGGTAGGCTCGGGCGAGCACAATAAATTCTACGGTCCCCAGTACGGGCGACCACATAGTATGTGTGTAGCAAATCCTCGGTTTTCAAGCTGTACGAAGTGTTAAGAACGCCAACATTTCTTGTGCTTGACCGTGACGATGGTTCCGCTGGGAGGCGAACAAGATGGTTGATGCGACGCGCGAAGATCTAAGACTGGGAGTCATCGGTGCTGGCGCAATGGGCCGAGGCATTGCTCAAGTAGCCGCGGTTGGCGGGATCAAAACCGTGATCTTCGATGCCATGGATGGCGTAGCCGAGAATGCGATCGACTTCATCGACAAAATGCTTCGCCGCCAGGTGGAGAAAGGGCGCATGGAAGAGAGCGACGTAATCGCAACCATGCAGCGCTTGCACCGCGTCGACATGTTGAGCGATCTGGCCAATTGTGACGTCGTCGTTGAAGCGGTAATCGAAGACCTCGATGCTAAACGGTCCCTGTTTCGCGATCTCGAAACTGTGCTGCAACCAACGGCAATACTGGCGTCGAACACCTCGTCGCTACGCATCGCATCGATTGCCAGTGCATGCGAATACCGCAGCCGCGTTGGCGGTCTCCATTTTTTTAATCCCGTGCCCCTGATGAAACTGGTCGAGGTCGTACGCGCGCCCGACACGGCCGACGATGTTGTTGATGCGCTGTGCGTCATTGGCGAGCGCATGGGGCGAACCCCGGTCATCGTTCGCGACGGCCCTGGGTTCCTGGTCAACTTCGGGGGTCGTGCCTACTACACCGAAGGGCTACGAATTGCTCACGAGCAAATTGCATCGCCCGCCCAGGTCGATGCGGTGATGCGCGACAGTTGCGGATTTCGTATGGGACCGTTCGAACTGATGGATCTCACCGGGATCGACGTCAACTTTCCGGCCTCAAGCATCATCTACAACGGCTACTTTCAAGACCGGCGCATCGCCACATCGCCGCTGCACGAAAGCTTGTATGCGTCCGGTCGTCTGGGACGCAAAACCCGCTCCGGCTACTACACGTATGACGAAGAGGGCAAAAAAATCGGTTCCGACGCCGACGCCGTGAGTTCAGCGGACCCGATCACATCGGTTTCACTTGCCGAACCCCACCAATCGCTTACTGCGTTTCTATCCGGTATCGGGCTGGAGATCATGCCGGCTGACGATGGTCGTAGCCCGATCCTAGCGGCGCCGCTTGGTGAAGACTGCACGGCGGTAGCGGCCCGCACCGGGGCCGACTTTCGGCGCCTGGTTGCGATTGACCTTTCAGCCGATCCGACCTCGCGCGTCACGGTCATGACGCCGCCCGGTGCGGATCTCGCGCTGCGCGACCGCGTCATCGCCGGGCTCGCCGCAGATGGTCGGGCGATCACGGCAATCCACGATTCGGCGGGTTTCATAGCGCAGCGTATCCGCGCGATGGTCGCCAATCTTGGGTGTGAAATTGCTCAGATCGGCATCGCATCGCCGGAAGATATCAATACCGCTATGCGATTGGGTCTTAACTACCCCCAAGGACCGCTTGAACTGGCCGATGATATGGGGCCCGGCAACGTCCTCAAGATCCTATCGAATCTACAGGCCATTACCGGCGACGATCGCTACCGACCGAGCCAATGGTTGCGGCGCCGCGCGCTACTAGGTGTTTCAGCGATGACGCCTGACTAATCGCCCAATAGCTTGCGGATATAGTTGGGCAGCGCAAACGACGCTAGGTGGATTTCGGGGTTGTAGTAACCGGTCCCCAGTTTGTTAGCTTCATACCTTGCACGAATCGAACTCGGCGTGACGCCAGCTAAGTCTAAGCTGTCACTGGCCCATCCGAAGGCCATGTGCCCGCCGTAGTAGGTCGGCACGGGCGCTGTGTAAAACCCCGAATATGAAAACAGCGCACGGAAAGCGCGGTTCGCACTTCGCACTTCATCGCCCTGGAAGAACGGAACTCCATTCTGGGTGACCACCACGCCGCCCTCACTGAGGCATCGACGACAGTCGTCGTAGAAAGTCTGTTCGAACAACACTTGCGCTGGGCCGATCGGGTCGGGTGAGTCGACGATGATGACGTCGAAGCGATCGTCGGTGCCAGCAACGAGATCGGCACCGTCGGCGATGACCAAGTTGGTGCGCGGATCATCGAACGCGGCGCCGCAGATTGACGGAAGATGTTCGCGGCATACATCCACCACTTGGGGATCGAGTTCCACGAGCGTCACACGAGAAACCTGATGCTTCAGCACCTCTTCGAGTATGCCACCATCACCGCCGCCGATGATGAGCACCTCGCCAACGCCCCCGTGCCCATAAATCGGAAGGTGGGTTAACATCTCGTGATAAATGAATTCGTCTGCTTCGGTGGTCTGTACGATTCCGTCCAAGACCAACACCCGTCCCAGCAACGTATTCTCAAAAACTTCAATCGATTGGTAGTCGCTGCGACCGGTGTAGAGCTGGCGTGATACCTCGAGCGATTGCCGAGCCGCAGCGTACAATCGCTCGTCAAAGCGCTTCACAAAGCGAGGCCTCGTTTGTGCTCACTTAGCTGTAGGGACTTAGGTTCGAAGCCACGTTCGAGTACGGGAATTGCTTTGTAAGCGTCACACGAACCACACACAAAGATGTCGATTGCCGCGTAACCTGTTTCAGGCCACGTGTGAATGCTCATATGCGACTCGGCGAGTATCGCAATTCCTGTGACACCCCCGGAATTGTCAAAACTGTGGAGATCGATGCGTAACAACGTCGCGCCCGCAGCCCTAATCGCCTCGCGCAGGATCGCTTCAACCGCCCCGGCATCAGTCAGGTTTTGTGCGCCCCATAGATCGACCAACAGGTGCGTCCCAGCGAACCGAAGACCATCTTTCTCCACGTAATACGGGCTGTTGTCCTCGCTCAGTCGCTCCGGTAGGGGCACCGATGCGAGGCGCACCGGATCAGACATCGCTTCCTCCTGCTTAATGTTGCTTTTCGGGCCGGTTGTTTCGCGGTTTTTTCGTTGTTTTGCAACATTCTTTTTCGCTGTTGGTTACCGCTCATTGCACGTTGTGCGCGCGCTATGCTGGGTTAGCACGCTGCAGTTGGCGTTGCCTACTGAGTCGGAACAATAATGAAACGCTCTACCCCCATTTGAAGGCCCAAACGGAGGCCAGTGAATGAAAATTATCGCCCCCACCGAGGACGGCGTTCGTGAACTCGGTTACGAACTCGGCATCGACATGAGCGATGAGGATGTCGGCTTTTTTCACGAGTTGCTCGGTGATGGACTACACGCCGCCTACGGACCGCTCGACGCTGAAAACGACTACCTGCCGGAGGTCAAATACCCACGGACTCCCGGCTACCAACCAGGTCCCGCCGAAGACCCCTTGGGTGCCTGGTACTACAAAACGAATATCAAAGGCGCGCCCCGCGGCAAGCTTAAAGGCAAACGCGTCGCGCTTAAGGATAACGTCTGCCTGGCCGGGGTACCGATGATGTGCGGCGCTTCAACCATGGAAGGCTATGTCCCCGATATCGACGCGACGATCGTTACGCGAATCCTCGACGCCGGCGGCGAAATCGCGGGTAAGACGAACTGCGAATATTTCTGTTTCTCTGGTTCGAGTCATACCAACGCAATTGCCGACACACATAACCCTTATCAACGTGGGATAACCGCGGGCGGATCATCCTCAGGCTCAGCGGCAGCGGTCGCGAGCGGCGACGTGGAGATGGCTATCGGCGGCGATCAAGCCGGATCAATCCGTAATCCGGCATCATTCTGTGGGCTCTACGGAATGAAAGCGACTTGGGGACTCGTCCCCTATTCAGGCGTTTTCCCAGTAGATATCACTCTCGACCACGTCGGACCGATGACCGCGACAACCGCAGACAACGCCCTGCTGCTGGAAGTGATCGCAGGCGAGGATGGCCTCGATCCGCGTCAGTTCGCGCCGCAGGTCCGCCCGTATCGCGCGGCGCTGGGCCAAGGCGTCGACGGCTTGCGCATCGGCATTGTTAGAGAAGGGTTCGGTCACCCACACTCCGAGCCCATCGTCGATCGTAAAGTCCGCGCCGCCGCAAAGTCGTTCGCGCGATTGGGTGCCCAGGTCGAGGAAGTATCCGTGCCCATGCATCGCCTGGGCTACAACATCTGGGTACCCATTGGAGTCGACGGCACGGTCGAGATGATGATGCGTGGCGATGGCTACGGCACCAATTGGCGTGGCCTTTATGTCTCAAGCCTCATGGCCTGGCACCACAATTGGCGGCAACGCACGGGTGAACTTCCCGATGGGCTCAAACTTGGCATGCTGATGGGGCACTACGTCCATTCAACCTATGGCGGGCGGTATTATGCCAAGGCACAAAATCTCGCCCGCAAACTCCGCGCGGCGTACGACGCGATCTTCGAAACATACGATATCCTAGTCATGCCGACCGTTCCGGTAAGGCCGCGCCAACTACCGGGCGACGATGCATCCCGCCTCGATCAATTGGGCCCGGGGCTTGGCAACATCACCAATGCCTGCGTGTTCAACGTCACCGGCCATCCTTCGATCTCGGTGCCCTGTGGGATGGCCGACGGATTGCCGCTCGGGATGATGCTGACCGGCCGCTATTGGGATGAAATCACGCTCTATCGCGCGAGCGATGCCTTCGAGCAAGCGTTTGATTGGCAGAAGCTGTAGTCAGTACCGCGTTAGCGTTCAATTTGTTTGGCATGGCTAAGTCCGCCGCGCGACACTGGAACGTTCTAGAAACGGCCCTAGGTCGCTTCGGAGTCGTCTTTGAACATATAGACCCCGTTGATCTTCCATTCGCCGCTCGGCTGTCGTTGCATCACATAAGCGGCAACCATTGACCTGCCATCTTCGCCGACGATATGGACGCGCTGAACTGGCTCGCCACCGACATCGAGCACGACGCCGAAATTCACGACCTCCGAACGATAGACCGGGTAATAGGTGCTCTTCACCATCGCCATGAAGTTGTCGATCGACTGAAAGATTTTATGGATAGTGGGCGAAGCGTAGCTGAACGCGGCAACGCCATCATCGCGTTTGAACGCATCTAGCTGAGATTTGATGATGCCTTGGATTGTCTGGCGATCGCTGCTTGTCAGCCCTAAATCGTCACCGCCATCGGCCATCACGGGTGATGTTAGCAACACCAAACATGCGAATACGGTTGCAAAGAAGCGCATCGTTTAAGATCTCCAACGGTTGTTAACGAACCGCAAATCACGACGACCAGGTTAGTAGTGCGACCAAACGTCGTAGTAGGCCTCGGCGGTATGGAACACGGCAAAGCGGATGCGGGCTTGATCGTAAGCGGTCGTGGCGTAGCGCTCGAATGCGCCCGGCCCAAGACCCGTGTACGGCAAGTCGACCGGCCCTAGCATGGCGATCTCCCACGATTAGTTAGAAACGGGCGGCTTTACGCCCCCCGTCAATGCCGTTTCGATCGAGCCTAGTGGTAGGCGTCGTAAGTCGACAGCATGCCGTAGTAGAGCTCGGCATACGTGTTCGAACACTCACGTAGTTGATCGCGAATTTCCTGCGTGTCCGCATACTGTTCGAACACCCGCACGATGCTGTCACCATGATCTTCATCGGCGGTCACATGCACGGAGAAGAACAGAACTTCGTCATCCGACATGCCGTAGGACTTTTGGAGCGCCTCGGCAATCATTCCATACGCCTTGGGCGACTGGTATTCGAAGCCAAAGAAAGCGCCAAAAGGCTTGATCCAGCTAGGATCGCGATAACACAACTCATCGCCGTAATCGATGATCGACTTGGTCCTCGGCTCAAGCGTTACTGAATCCAACGCCGGGCGGTCTGCGCCGGCAGCCACCGCCACCTTTGCGGCCAGATGAAAATGCGCGTCGGTATTCGAAAAGCCGCCGAGTTCTTCCTCCAACAAATTGTTGAAGAGCTCGCGCCGGATTTGCATGTCATCACACTTGGCGTAGATAGCGCCGAGCCAACGCACGACCTCGCAGGTCTGACGATAGACCTGACTCATCAAACCCTCGATTTGGCCAAGGGTCAGTTCTTTGTTGTTAAGCTTTTCGATTAGCGGGTGCTCGGAAAGGTTCCGGCCCGGTATCATAATATCGGCTTCGAGCCCTTTGACGAAATCCTCGACGGGTTCGAGTTCCACGACTGCTGCGTCTGCCATCTTCCTTGTCCTCCTGCTCAGGGGTCGCGTTCAGGAGCGTCCCCAGTTTTTCCGTGCCGACGTTAGCACGACCAATTTTGCCACTGCAATTTGCTGCGTCAAACGGAGATCTTCAAACGTGCGCCCTCCGGTTCCACCGCGAACGTTCGTACCCGTATTATCGGATTGGTCGGGCACATACCGGTGGTCACATCTACTTTGAACCGGTGCAGGGGGCAGGTCACCACGCGACCATCAAACGGTCCCTCGGCGAGCGGCCCTCCTGCATGCGGGCAACGGTCGTTGATCGCGTAAAACCCGCTTTCGGTATGAAAGATGGCAATACGCAGACCGGGGTTCACCTCAACGACGTGGGCACCACCGGCTGGTACGTCCGCACGATCGACGTAGAGGACTTCCCCCGCCATTGCTCTCCTCGCAAATGATCGGCTCGCGTCAGACGTTCGCGTTAAACGTTGTCGGCGCTGCCGGGTTTGTAGGCGATCGACTGGATTTCGACCAGCATTCCTGGAAGCGCCAATTCGTTGATTCCGATTAGCGTGCTCGCCGGGCGATGATCGCCAAAGAACTCTTGGCGTACCGGGTTGATTTTGGGGCGATCGTTTACGTCAAGAACATAAACGGTGACGGTGCAAACATCTTGCATCGACATCCCCGCCGCATTCAGCGTCGCCTGCATATTCTCGAGAACCTTACGACACTGACCAACGACATCACCCTTACACACGACCTTGCCATCTCCGTCGAAAGGCGGTTTGCCGGACAGAAACAAGAAATCGCCGCAGCGGTTGGCATCGGTGTAGTGACTGAGCGGCTGATACAGCCCATCAACACGAATCTCCTGCATAATCCCACGCATGGTTTCCTCCTCCACTTGTTGACTGCGTAATTAAACGGTGACGTTCCCGTAGCATGCGAGAGCCATACCGAACAACTCGATGCGATCAATTTGGGTTGACGAACGCTTGTCCCTGGCCGTTCAACAACGCGCGGATATAGCCACGGTGGAAATGTAGATATCCCGGCGCGGTAACACCTAGCACCCCCTTCATTTCGCTGTGCGCGGACGGCAGTGCGTGAAGCGGGACCCCGGGATAAACATGGTGCTCGATGTGGTAGGGCATATTCCACATCACAAATCGTACCAATGGATTGGTGCGCGTCGTACGCGTATTCGCGTGCATGTTGGTGTCAAGCGCGCATCCACTGTGTTCGGCGAGCAGGACCAAGCGCAGCAAGGGTTGGCCGAGGAACGCCGGAACCACCCAATAGACGAGCGGCGCCGACCAGCCCGCAAATACCGACGCGGCAGCCAAAGCGTAGAGCGCGAAGTGAATTCGCGCCTCACGGATCACGGTCGGTCGGTCGGTCGGTTCCAGCGACAAAGGAGTCGGAGACACGGCCAAGTGCATGGCGCACGATCCCAGCAACTTGATCGCGCGTGAAAGGGATCCCGAGGACGTGCCAAAAATATGGTGCCAGGGACACCGGTTTCGCGGTTATCAATTCAGGATCGTTTTCGGGATCTTGCGTGAAACGTTGATGATCCATATGGAATGCGCGAAAGTGTACGGCCGGAACGAAAACGAAAAAGCCGAGCACCGTTGCCACGACATCGTTGACGCGCCGGCCCCGAAAGGCAGTGCGGTGGACCGTCTCATGAAGTCCGCAAAATAGGCCTATAAGGACTCCCTCGTGCACAATCATCGCTGGAACCTGCCACCAAAGGCTCGGCGCCATCGCAACCGACGTGCCGGTGCCGAGGAGAATCGCCAGATGGCCAGCTAAGCGGCGTCCACCGCGCCGATTCGAGCGCGTCATTAGCATTTTGAGGCGCTCACGATCCAAAGCACCGCCGTAGCTATCGTCAAGCATGGTCCGCTGGCTCATCAATGCCAGCATGGGTCGCAGATTCCGGGCTGGCAAGGTGTTGATTGTCGACCGCTAACCCGCGTCTTAAGATCGCGCCGGCACGCCCAGCCGGTTGGAGGAACGAAATGAGCGAAATCAAAGTTATCTATGAAGGCCCCAACATCGTCGGCGAGTGCCCGCGCTGGAACGAAACAGACCAGTGCCTCTATTGGACCGACATCTACCAACCTGCGATCCACCGCTATAACCCGGCGACGGAAAAAATCGACAGCTGGGACATGCCCGAATCGGTCGGCTCTTTTGCGTTTAGAGAGCAGGGCGGCATGATCGCGGGGACACGGACCGGCTTTGCATTCATCGATCTCGATGCCGGGTCCTTTGACCGCCTGGCCAATCCCCTGCCCAACGATCCTGAAATGCGAATGAACGATGGTCGCTGCGACCATGGCGGCCGTTTCTGGGTCGGCAGCATGATCGAGAGCCTCGACCAGCCGGTCGGCAAGCTGTTTCGTTACGACCCCGACGGCACCGTAACGGAAATGGTGAGCGATCTCATTTGCCCCAATGGCATGGCGTTTTCGTCCGACGGCAAAACCATGTACCGCTCGGATTCGCGCCAAGACACGATCTGGGTGTCGGATTTCGATATCGCCAACGGCACCTTCAGCAATGAGCGCATCTTCTACGAAAACGACATGCTCGAGGGCCGACCCGACGGCGCGGCGGTCGATGTCGACGGGTACTACTGGATTACCTACGTTCAGGGATGGCGGGTGATGCGCATCGCGCCCGATGGCGTGGTTGACCGCGTGATTGGGTTGCCGGCGCAACGACCGACCATGTGCTGCCTTGGCGGGCTCGATATGCAAACCCTCTACGTCACCACCGCCACCTATCCGTTGCCGGACAACCTCAAGCATAAACAACCCTTGGCGGGAGCATTATTTGCCATCGATGTCGGCGTAAAAGGCCTGATCGAGCCCCGCTTCAAGGGCTAGTGGTAAGGGCGAGTAGATGGATAGACGGTATTCGTCCTAAACTGAGCCAAGCGGATACAGGGAGAGACGCCGTGAGTGAGGCACAGGATCTCGAATCGGAACGCACAGCTTATTCCGGTTATTTCAATCCGAATCGACCCAAAGAAGACGAAGAACTTACCCACGCCGGTCCCGGCACGCCGGGCGGCGAATATATGCGGCGCTTCTGGCTGCCGGTCGGGTTGACCTCCGAAGTTGATAAACTGCCAAAACGGCTGCGCGTCCTCAACGAGGACTTGGTTGCGTTCCGCGACAAAAGCGGCCGCATCGGTCTTTTGCACATGCATTGCGCCCACCGCGGCGCGTCGCTCGAATATGGAATTCCAATGGAACGCGGCTTGCGCTGCTGTTACCACGGGTGGACCTATGACATCGACGGCACTTGCCTGGAAACGCCGGGCGAGCCGTCCAATAGCCAATTAAAAAGCAGCGTCTTCCAGGGCGCATACCCCGTACGCGACTATCATGGGCTGCTGTTCGCCTATATGGGCCCACCAGACGAGATCCCCGATTTCCCTCTTTACGACGCCCTCGAATACCCCGAGGACAATGAAATCTATGCCTACGCGCTCGACTACGACTGTAATTGGTTGCAAAGCCACGAGAACGGTGCCGACCCTATTCATGGCTCCTTTCTGCACGCGATCTCTAGCGGCACACAGTTTACCGAGGCGTTCGCCGCGCTACCGGTTATGCAGTATTTCGAGACCCCGCTCGGATTGATTTCATCGGCAACCCGGCGCGTCGGCGACAATATTTGGATCCGGGGCAGCGATATGCTGACCCCGTGCTCGGCGCAATTTGGATCATCGTTCGTTGATGGCACCGACATCCACTATGCCGTTTGCTCGTGGGTAAGCCGATGGATCGTTCCGGTCGACGACACTCACAATCTCACCGCTGGTTTGCGGATTTTCAACGACGAGATCGATCCCGAGCGCAAGGGTGAGCCTGAATTGATCGGCCGCAACACGGTCGATTTCATGGGACAGACTCCGGAGCGGCCTTACGAGGGGCGGCAGGTCGAACCTGGCGACTATGAGGCTCAAGTCGGCCAAGGACCGGTGACGGCGCACGCGGCAGAGCACCTCGGTAGTACCGACAAGGGGGTTCTCATGACCCGGCGGTTCCTGCGTCAGGGAATTCGCGCGGTCGGCGAGGGCACATCGTTTAAACGCCCGACCCTCAACCAACACGGCGTGGTTCCGACCTATAATCATGAAATCGTGCACCGCCTGCCCAGGCGCAACGACCGCGACGATACCGATTTACTCGCAGAGTTTGGCGCGCGCGTGGCACAATTCGTGATTGAAAGCGCCGACGAACACCCGCAGGCACGGCAGGCGGTTGTCGAACGCAAGATCCGCGACGCATTTCCAGCCTGATGGCTGACCTGGAGGCAGATATGGAAACCGTGAAGTTCACACACATGGAAGACGGAACCAAAGAGGACTATGAGGTTCTATTCCGCGATTTAGGTGACGAACCCAAATTCGTCATTCCCGAAGTGCTTGGCTACCTCGAGAAACTGCGCGGCTCGGGCGGCGGTTTCCAGGTCGACCGGCTCGAGCATTCGTTGCAGACGGCAACGCTTGCTTATCGTGACGAAGCCGACGAAGAAATGGTGGTTGCGGCACTGATACACGATATCGGCGATTTTTTCGCACCAATGAATCACGGCGACTTCGCCGCTTCGATCATCAAGCCCTATGTAAGCGAACAAGCCTACTGGGTGGTGAAATACCACCCAGTTTTCCAGGCCTACTACTACGCGCACCACATCGGTAGGAATCGCGACGTGCGCGACAAATTCCGCGATCACCCGCACTACCAAGCAGCGCTCGACTTTTGCCAGGAGTGGGACCAGGCGGCGTTCGATCCGGCGTATGAAAGTATGACGCTCGACGATTTTGCGCCGATGGTCGAGAACGTCTTCAAGCGCAAACCCTTCAGCTTCCTCGACGGGGATCCGGCGTAGGCGGTATCGGCTACGGGCATGGCATTCCTCAAGGAGAAGCTGCCCGAGGTTGCCAACTACGGTGATGTTGTTCGTGCCTACCCCGAAATCATGTTCCACCTGCTCGACGTCGAGCAGGCACTGCTGCGCGGCGAGTCGCCATTTTCCGAAGCACAGCGGGAGATGATCGTCTCCTACGTCTCGTCCCTCAATTCCTGCATGTATTGCTACAAAAGCCACCTCTATGTGGCTTCTGAACTCGGCATCGATGAAGCCACCACCAACGCCGCGATCGACGACCTGGCGAGTGCAGACCTCGACGAGACCTTCAGACCGGTCCTGGCGTTTGCCAAGAAATTAACCGAAACACCGTCAAGTATGACGCAAGCCGATACGGACACGCTCCATGATGCCGGTTGGGACGATGTCGCCGTGTTTCATGCCACCGCCGTGGCCGGTTATACAAACCTGGTCAATCGGATCGCTGATGGCGTCGGCCTGGACACCAGCGACGATCCCCTCAAGGAAATAGCGAAGTACCTCGCGGTTGGCGGCTACAACGGCTTCAAAGACGTGATAAACGCCGAGCGCCAGGCGGCTGGTTTGTCCGTCCTCTAACCCCTGAGCTAAGCGAACTCCGAGAATGACAGGTCGCCGCGTAGGCCCAAATGGCCGGGGTAGCCGAGGCCTGGTAGACCGACTCAATTCTCGGTCATGACGACGACGCTTCGGCAGCTGGGCGCCCTGCTCCTCAGCACCGCAATCCTCATTACCGGCAATGGGTTCATTACCGGTGCGTGCCGAATTGGAAGCGTTCAGCACACTCCCGATCGGCATGTTGGCTGCTGTCTATTTCGTCGGCTTTATCATCGGCTGCATCAACGGCTCGCGCATGATACGCCGCGTCGGACACATCAGAACCTTTGCCGCGTTGTCGAGCATCGCTGCCGCAATGGCCTTCGCACTTGCGTTTCTGGTCGACCCTATCGCCTGGTGGATACTGCGATTCGTCATCGGTATCTGCTTCGCAGGTCTCTATGTGGTGATCGAGAGCTGGTTGAACGACCGAACAGAGTCGACCCACCGCGGCGCCATCATGTCGACCTACACGTTCATCAACTTCGGTGTGCTTATAGTCGGTCAGCTCCGGCTCACGACCTACCGACCGTCGGGCTTTGAATTGTTCAGCGTTGTCGCCATCCTTCTCGGCCTGGCATTGGTACCGGTATCGTTGACGACCGCCCCGAGCCCGTCCCAACCCGAGAACGTTCGCTTGGACATTCGCGGTTTGTGGCGCCTATCTCCGGTGGGGTTCGTCGGCTGCTTGGCCGTCGGGCTCGCGAATGGATCGTTTTGGACGCTAGGTCCAATATTCGCCAGCCGCAGCGGTCTAGATATCGATAATCTGGTCTATTTTATGATCGGAACGACGTTGGCCGGAGCGCTCATGCAATGGCCGCTCGGGCGCCTATCTGATGTGACCGACCGCCGCTTCATTATTATCGGCACGGGCATCTGCGCGGTTGTAGCCGGCATTCTGTTGAGTGCATGGCCAGAACCGTCGACCACCCTGTTGATCATTCTGGCATCTGTCTATGGCGGCGTCGCCATGCCGCCCTATGCGGTGTCGGTCGCACATGCGAACGATTTTGCCGAAGATGACAGTTTCGTTGCGACAGCGGGCGGTCTGCTGCTGGTCTATGGCATCGGTGCCGCGGCCGGACCGCTGATTGCTTCCCGCTTAATGCAATATCTCGGCACGGGTGGATTGTTCCTCTTTACCACCGTCGTGCACGGCGGCCTGGTCGTGTTTACTATATTAAGGGTACGGATCCGTGCTGCGCCCGCCCAGCAAAATCGCAGCGACTTCGTTGCCGTGCCGCAAACCTCGCCAATGCTCTATGAAATGGATCCGCGCTCCGAAGCGGAGACAGAATAGGCGAACGGGCAGCCCCGCGACTCGCGCTTATTCAACGCGCAAAGGCCGGTCCTTTTTATAGCCCGACCAGGCAAACCAATAGGCAATGTGGCCCGGCAGGCGAGACAACCGCACACCATCTTGATTGACCAGCGCGTCCTCGGTGATCGCCCAGCTTTGGTTATCGCTTACAAGACTTTCCGCATCGCCAACGACAGCGTCAAAACGTCGGCCTTCGCGGCGATACGCGCGTACGGTACGGGTCGCGGCGTCACCAACCAGCACGACATTGAGCGCACCGACCGCATCGTTAATGACTTTGCCGCCGGCGAAAGCCGTAACCGCCCAAGCCTTCTCGTTGGCACCGTCGCGCAAGACAAAAACGTGATCCTTCGGTTTCAATCGCTTGTCGGGCACTAGCGCCGGGAACATCAAGTCGGGGCTTGAAAAATATTTTCCGTAGGGGCGGCCCGGCCGATAGTCGCGGGTGAAACCGGTAAACAACGACAGGACTTTGGTATTGGGGTGACGCGCGTGCCACTTCTGCCAACTGGTGATCATCACCGGCCTTACTTTGAGTTCGATACCCGACCCAGTGAGTTCGCCGACGACCGGGCGCCCAGTGAATTGATTCCACAATGAGAGAGTTTGCTGGTCGTACATGAGCTTGTTGGAGCGGAAGAGAAAACCCGACGAGCCGAACACGAAGGGTTGCTCGCGCCCCTCGATCATCGTGTCGAACAGGATCCCGGAGCCGCATAGCGTGCAGTAGGCAAGCGAGACCGGGACACCGCCAACCACATCGTTAAACATCTCGTGCCAATCCAACATACGAAATGGATAGGCTCGCGCGTCGCCGTTGATCTCGACGCCGAAGACGAGTTCGTCCTCAACCAGGTAGGTGGCCTCGGCAGCACCGATGTGCTTGGGGTTGGTAAGCGCCGGAATGCCATCCTTCATCACGCCGCCCCAGGCGATTTCCTCGAGTCGGATCTCGTGCTTCACTCCGCGAAAGAGGAACTTGCGAAAGTTGGGATCGAGCCAAGCCATAACATCCGCTTTGAAGGCGTCGAACCCTTCGAACACCATCACTTCCGTGTGCTCCTCTTGCCACAACATCCAGTCGTGCCAATCGCGGCCAATCTCGGCCTTGGCCAGCGCCTGCAGCGATTTAAGGATGAGGCCTTCGCCGTCGGCGACGAAGCGCAAAGCCTGAATGAGCGCTGGCACGACGTCGTCTTTACCGCGTTCGACGAGGAATTTAAGCGCTTCGCGCCGGGCCGGATCGTGGTCGGCAAAAAGCGCAGTGCGGACAACCTGCTCAATGGGAATGTCAGTCGGCGGCGATTGCGCATCGGCTGCCCTGGCCGGAACCATTACGACAACGACAAAGACGGCCGCGGCCACGAATCTGGTCATATCAGATCGACCCCTGATAGGCCCCCGACAAGAGGGTATTAAGTCGCAGCAAATTTATCATGTGGCTTCCCGCGAGCCATTCACGACCCTGTTCCTGGCGTTCAGCCCCACGCGCCCTACATATCAGTTAGACTTCTCGCTGACGCGGCGGCGTCATTGTGCGGTCGGTCGATGTCGTGGGGATAAGGGAGGACACCGATGAAAGAACTCGATTGGTATTTCGACTTCGTCTCGGGATACGCCTACCTCCAGTTCGAGATGCTCGATCGTCTTCCTGATAACGTGACCGTCCGCTGTAAGCCCCTTCTGTTTGCTGGATTACTCAACCATTTCGGCCATATCGGCCCCGCCGAATTGGCGCCAAAACGTCAGCACACCTATCGGCATTGGGTTTGGCTCGGAGAACAGAGCGGCATTCCACTGATCATGCCGCCCACACATCCGTTCAACTCGCTCGCGGTGCTGCGGTTGGCGATCGCCCTCAACTGCGATCGTCAGGCGATCCGCGCAATATTCCGTTTCATCTGGCAAGAAGGACGCGACGTCGGTAATCCGGACGGCGTAAGCGAACTCGCCAAGCGGCTCGGGATCGCAGATGCTACGCAGGCCTCGAGCGACAGCGCGGTAAAATCCCAACTTCGCGCCAATACCGATGAAGCAGCCGATCGTGGCGTGTTTGGTGTCCCGACCAGCGTTGTCGATGGCGAGCAGTTCTGGGGATTGGACACCACCGATATGCTGATCGCTTTTCTCAAAAACCCAGATGCATTCAGCGCTGGTGAATATCGGCGGGTAGGTGATTTACCGATTGGCGCGTCACGAAAATAGCTAAGGCATAGGGGATGAGCGGTCTTGATATTATTGAGCGCGGTGTTACGCCAGACGTACCGGCAGCCGTTGATATTAGCGACCGTGAGGCGCCGGGAACTGAGCTGCCGCCAATTCCCGATGAAGGCACACTCACCGGCTGGCTCCTGAACGAGTCGCGCTATTGCCCAGACATACCAGCTCTATTGACCGAGCTTGGCGCTCGACTTCAGGCCGAAGATATTCCGATCGAGCGGATCGGTATTTTCCTGCGCACCCTGCACCCGACGATTTTGGCATCGATGTATTTCTGGCGCGTTGGTCAAGCCGAGGTCACCGTGTTCGAACGTGGTCAGGATATCACCCGCGCCGAGGCTTACCTGAAAAGCCCGATCCATTTAGTGTTCGAAGGATCGCCAGGCGTACGCCGCCGGCTTGCCGATCCCACCTGTCCGCGCGATTTCCCCGTCGTCCAAGATATGGACGAAGAAGGGATTAGCGATTATCTCATCCTGCCGCTGCCATTTTCCGATCGCGCGCATTACAGGGTCAGCTTCGCGACCAAGGCGGCAGGTGGATTCACCGATGATCAGCTAACCCGGCTGGCAGAGCTGGTGCCAACGCTGGCGTCTGTCGTCGAAATCCTGTCTGTGCGACGAATCGCACAAAACTTGATGAGCACCTATCTCGGCCGTAAAACCGGGCAGCGCGTTCTCGATGGCATGATCCAGCGCGGCAGTACCGAAACGATCAATGCCGCGATCTGGTACAGCGACCTGCGCGGCTTCACGTATCTCACCGACCGTCTCCCGTCGGATGTTCTGATCTCGCTGCTCAACGATCATTTCGAGCGCATTGTTGGCCCAATCGAGGCCAACGGAGGCGAAGTATTGAAGTTCATGGGCGACGCGTTATTAGCGATTTTCCCGATCGACGCGCTGGGGAACGAGGCCCAAGCCGCAACTGCGGCGCTACATGCCCTAGATGGTGCGTTGATGGCGACCGCTGATCGCAATCTCGAGCGTCGCCAAGACGGCCAACCCGAGATGGATTTTTGGGTCGCGTTGTATCTGGGTGATATCAGCTACGGCAATATCGGCGCTGCCGATCGATTGGACTTCACCGTTATGGGCCAGCCGTGAATCAGGCTGCCCGCATCGAAGGTCACTGTCGGGTCATGGATCGACGATTTTTGATGTCGGGCACGTTCGCCGAATACTCGCCGATCTCCGGAGAATCGATTGGCTTTCATGCGCTGCGCGGCGTGCGTGAGCCGCAGGAACTGTTCACAATACCGGCCGCAAACCGATCGATCTAAGGCGCTGCGCTATGGCCAGTGCCGCTTCAATTCGTCATAGAGCTCGATGAAGCTTTGCTCGTCCAGGCCGAGGGCTTGGCGGACGTCGGGCGGCCCCGGCCAAAACGGATCAGCATACGCGCGCCCGGCGAGTTCGCGGGTCGACCCATAGCGCGGGATGACATGGAAATGGACCTGGGGATCCACCATCATCAGCAGCAAGTAGTTGATCTTGTCATAGTCGAAAGATGACTTCAGGGCTGACTGGAGATCACCAGTTACCATCTGCAGCTCAGCGTACGCCTCGGCGGCCACCTCAGCCATGCTCGCTGCCGCGCCCTTGCACGCCAGCACCAGCGATCCGACCGTAACCTGCTGCGGTCGTAACAACACAACCCAGTGGTCGTAATCGCCGAGCAAGGTGTCGGGATATCCGAACTTGCGAATGGTTTCGTTGATTTCGGTCATATTGTCGTTTTGTCTTTTGGCTGCCTGGGCTATCTCACCCGGCACTTATGACGCGATGTCGACAAACTTGAACGCATCTCCCGCGCGACCAATTCTACCCGCGGTCGGCGTTGCGAAGTGACCGGGAAGGATAATCGTGGCGCTTTCCGCGTGCTGATCGAAAAACGCCCGTCGCGTCGTGCGCGCCTGATCCTCCAGAATGCAAAAGTTACTATTCCACGCGGGCTCGGCATATTGAATCGGGTGATGAAACACATCGCCGCTGACGACCGCTTGCTGATCGCCGGATTTCAGGCGCACGCAGACGTGGCCTGGCGTGTGACCCGGCGATGGCTCGATCCACAAACGGTCGTCCATGGTGAATTCTGCCGCGACGATTTCGGCAAGTCCGGCCTCCAAAATCGGTGCAACGCTATCCGCAAAGGCGCCGAGGTCGGCGTGGGGGCGGAATTCCGCCTCATACATCGCGTTATCGAGTTCGGCTTGATTCATTAGATATTTGGCATTGGGAAAGGTCGGCACCCACCGTCCGTCCTCGAGGCGTGTGTTCCACCCAACATGATCGACGTGAAGATGGGTACAGAGCACGAAATCAACCGCCTCAGGTGAGACACCTAACCCGGCGAGGTCGTTGAGAAATGACCCCTTCCGCATGTGGACGTTTTTGTGATCGCCGCGCTCCTTGTCGTTGCCGATGCACGTATCAACGATGATCGTGTGGTGCGGAGTCCTAACGAGAAAGCAATGCATCGACGAGACGAACTTGTTTTCTGCCCTGTCGTAAAACCTCGGCGCTAGCCACTCAGCGTGCGGCGCCAACGCTTCGGCGGTGGCGTCGGGCAATAGTGCAGGCGGATCGTAGAGCGCACCCTCGAGTTCGACGATCCGTGTAATGCGAATATCGCCAACAGCCAGCGTTTCCAAGTGCTGCATTCAAACCCTCCGGGCGTCATCGGGTCGACGCGTCGATCATCTAGCGCGGCCCCTGGCAAGGCCAATAGCACGACTATGGACCGCGGCAACGCGAAATGGGTATTCTGATGCAGAACAAACCCAATTCAGGGAGCCGACCGGTGGCAGGGATCGACGATCTCGAAACCGTTACCTTTAGCAAAGGCGACGTAATCTTTGAACAGGGTGCTGTCGCCGACCGGGCGCACATCATCCACGAGGGAATAGTCGTCGTTACATCGTCGCATGGTGGTAAGGAAGTGGTCGTGGACACCTTACGGCGCGGTGACTTTGTCGGCGAAATGGCGTTGGTCGATGACAAACCGCGCTCAGCAACGGCGATCGCCGGCGAACAAACTTCCTGCGCGGTCATCACCAAGCAAGAACTCGACGCAAGCCTGACGCAGTCGGATCTTCTGGTCTATGCACTGATCAAACTCCTGACGCGGCGCTTAAGAAAGCAGACCGAGCGCACCGGGTCAGCGGGCTAGGGTCGTTTCAGATTTTGATTCGACTCGGCCGTCCTGCCGCCCCGGATCTCGCGCCCTAGCCGCCTCACCGGCTCAATCCTGATGCAATCGAAATCCGGCACGCCGGGTGGCGGTGAGGTATTTTCTGAAGCTGCCTGGTTTCCGCACGCCCTGCTGTTTCTAAGCATGTGGATGATTGCCGGCTATTTTGTGATGGGTCGAGCAATTCACGCCGACGTTCCGGCGATCGGCTTGGTGTTCTGGCGGAGCTTGATTGGTGCGATCGTTATCGCGCTATTTTTTTGGCGCGCGCTGGCCCGCGAGTGGCGGGTTCTCGGCGAAAACTGGCGGCGACTATTGCTCCTGGGGATCTTGCAGGGAATCACCGGCCACGTGTGCGTGCTGTTCGGATTGCAGTCTACGACCGCCGTGAATGCGGGTTTGATCTCGGCGACCCAGCCGGCTCTCACCGCCTTTGCGGCCTGGATACTCCTTAGAGATACGCTGTCCGCCCGGCAGATCGTCGGACTTGTGATCGCTGTAATCGGGGTCGTGCCGATTATCTCTCGCGGCAGCATCGATGTCTTGCTGGGGCTCGATTTTAGAATAGGCGACCTGCTTCTGCAGGTGGCCATGATCAGCTTCGCGTTCTACAACGCGCTTGTGAAACGCGCCTCTGAGCGGCTCAGTCCCTTCGTCGCGTTGTTCGGCATCATGGTAGCGACCACCATCTCGACCGTCCCTCTTTACGGGTGGGAAATAGGCTTTGCCGAGCAGCAGATGTCGCTCGACTGGGTAACGATCGCGACCGTTGCCTACTATACGATCGTCGCGACGGTGATCGCGCTCGCGTTTATCAACTTCGGCATCGCCCGGCTCGGACCGGCTCGAGCCGGATCGTATTTCTTTCTAATGCCACTCTTCACTAGCCTGCTCGCAGTGATGCTTCTGGGCGAGTCGTTTCGTTCCTATCACGTCATCGGTCTGCTGATGGTTAGCGCGGGCGTTTACCTCGTGAGCCTAAAACGCCGCGCCACCCCACGCGACCCGTGAAAGCAGTGAGCCCGCTGGTACTCGCGCCGCCCGCCGTTCTCTTGCTGCTCAGCATGTTGATGGTGTCGGGATATATCGTCCTCGGCCGCGCCGTCAGCGCCGATATTCCCACCATCGGTTTGGTGTTCTGGCGCACCCTGGTTGCCATTGCAATGTTGGGCCTTCTGTTTGCGCGACGCATTCGCCGTCAGTGGCCCTTGCTCCGCAGCAACTGGCGCACACTACTGGTGCTCGGCGCGCTTCAAGCTGTGACGGGCCATATGCTCCTGTTGTCCGCTTTGAAATCTACAACGGCACTCAACGCCGGCGTGCTGATGGCTACTCAGCCGGCGTTGACCGTCGTCGCCGCTTGGCTCTTGATCGGCGAAACCATCCGCTCACGCCAACTCATAGGCCTGACAATCGCGGCCCTGGGCGCCTTGGCAATTGTCGCCCGTGGTGACATCGACGTTCTGGTGGGTTTGTCGTTCGCGCCCGGGGACATTCTCGTCGAATTGGCAATGGTCAGCTTTGCTCTCTACAACGTCACAGTCCCGCGCTTGTCGCGCGAACTCGATCCATTCGTTACGTTCTTTGGGATCGTCGCAACAACGGCGCTGGTGATAGTGCCGCTCTACACATTTGAATTGCTGTGGTTCGACCAGCAGATGAGAGTTGACGCGCCCACGCTTGCGACCGTTCTTTATTTTGCGATCTTCGCGTCGATCCTAGGCATCGTTTTCCTTAACACAGCGATTTTAAAGATGGGCCCCGCCCGAGTTGGAGTCTACCTCTATATGTTGCCGGTTTTCACGGCATTCCTGGCGATTCTCATTCTCGGCGAAGCACCCCAGCCCTATCATTTCTTCGGACTAACCGTCGTTACGCTGGGGGTGTTTCTCGCGAGCCGCAGGGGTCGCGCATGAGCGGTTCACACAGCCCAGTTGCGGCTGCCGGCCCCGAATGGCACGCCCACTTACTAATGACCTTGGCGATGGTATTCCTGGCAATCTCAGTGATATTTGGGCGGGTCTACCACGCCGAGATACCACCGGCCGGAATGGCGTTTTGGCGCGCCGTCGCCGCCTTTGTTCTGCTCCTGCCATTTGTTTATCGCGATTTCATCGCTTGCCTGCCGCTGACTTTCCGACATTGGAAACTGATGCTCTTGATCGGCATCTCGCAATCCGTTCTGGGCCAGATTCCCTTTTTTCTGGGCCTCCACACGACCACCGCAATCAATGGCGGTGTGATCACTGCCACGCAACCCGCACTGATTTTTCTGTTGGCCTGGATTATTCTTCGTGACCCCCTCCGCATAACCCAAATCGCGGGATTGGCAGTGGCGTTGGTTGGCGCGCTGATCGTGATCGTGCGCAACGATCCATCAGCGCTGCTGCAAATGGATTTCGTTGCCGGCGATTTACTTGTTCAGCTTGGCGTCCTCAGCTGGGCAGGCTTTTTTATTCTGATCAAACGCGCACCGAATGCGTTGCGCCCGATGGTCCTGTTCGAAATGACGACGCTGGCTGCAATCCTGGTGCTCGCGCCCTGTTACGCGGCGGAAGTTCTTTTTTGGAAGAGCCATACCGCGTTTAACGTGCCGACCGTATTCACCGTGCTCTATCTCGCGATTTTCGGGTCGATCCTTGCGTTGATCTTTTTCAACATCGGCATTCGCCGCTTGGGCCCGGGAAGATCGGGCGCCTACAACTATCTCATTCCGATCTTCACCGCCCTTCTCGCGGTCGTCGTTCTGGGTGAGACGCTGGAGTCCTATCACTTGATCGGCCTGGTGCTGGTATGCGCCGGGGTATTCCTGACCAATCGGCCGCACGGGGTTGCGTCGAGGGGTCGAATGTGACCGACCGCTCCCAACCAGCGGCGCACGACGGGCATGGCGGATTGATCGGCCAACACGCCTGGGCCCCTTATTTTCTGGTGATCCTCACGGTTGGCATTTATGCCGGAAATCATGTTGTCGGCCGCGCTGTTCATAACGAAATCTCGCCGATGGCGTTGGTATTTTGGCGCAGCATGGGCGCCGCAATCGTGCTTGCGCCGTTTGTCGCGAGGCGGTTTATCCGCCAATGGCCGCTGCTACGTCGAAACTGGAAACTATTTCTCGTTCTTGCCCTGTTGCAAATGGTGCTTGGCCAGTCCGCGCTCTATGTCGGGCTGCAAACATCGACCGCTCTCAATGCCGGCTTTATCAACTCGACGATGCCAGCATTGACGGTCGCGCTTGCCTGGTTGCTAGCCGGCGAGACGGTGTCGCGTCGACAAGTCGCCGGTTTGATCGTGGCATCGGTTGGGGTACTTGCCATCATTATGCGTGGCGACCTGGGCCGGCTCCTGGCGCTGGCCTTTGTGCCGGGCGATTTATGGCTTCAGTTCGCCTTTGTTTGCTGGTCCTACTACAACATTCTAGTCAATCGTCTGACCACCGAGATTAATCCGTTCGTAGCCTTCATGGCGCTGACACTGACCGCCTTACCGTTCCTCGCGATGCTCTATGGTGCCGAATACCTACTCGGCGCGGCATCGGCACCGCTTACGCTGGAGACGGTCGCCGCGATTGCTTATGTGAGCGTCTTTGCATCAATCCTGGCGCTGGTCTGCCTCAATGTCGGCATCGCCCATATTGGCTCGGCACGCTCTGGCATGATGTTCAACCTGATGCCTGTGATCACTACCGGACTTGCGATTATTCTGCTTGGCGAACAGTTGCGCCTCTACCACGTGATCGGGATCGCGCTGATTTTCGGCGGAATTTATTTGAGCGGCGCGCTACGACGTCAAAAATTTGCGGCCGCGGTTAACGGGAAGAAACGAACTTAAAGCACCCTCGACTGGACGGCCGTTGCTCGCGACCGCTGCGGCGTGCGTTAGACGCTGGCGGCGGCGGGTTCCGGCGCGCGGGCGACGGCTCGGGCGATCAGTTGATCGATTACGCTCTGAACGCGCTGGAGCTGATTGGCGCCCTCGGCGTCCCTGTCCGCGATCAGTCTGGCTCGGAACAACGCAGCTCGCACCGGTGCTTGCGGACCAAATCGAGCTATCAAGAATGCGGCACCACTAAGGCCATCGACGTCGTCCATATTCCCCCGTCCTTTGGGCGGTTATTGTCGCGATGCGACGTTACGCTCTTGATACGACGCTGGGGGTGCTGATGTCAGTGACCGGCGTCACACGCGTTAGCGCGGTGCCCCGAATAGGTCCCGCGATGCAGGTCTATTCAGCGCCGCGAGGACGCGTTTGCGCTACGCAGCAGTGAGGGCGCCAATTTCCTCATCGGTTGGAAACCGACCGAGTTCTTTCTTTGAAAAAACCAGTTTTCCATCCGCAAAAACTTCGAAGACGCCGTTCGCACCCTTGACGAGTTCAACTTCGTCAGCGGCGTTATTGAGAAGCCTGTCTCTCGCACGGAGAGCCCGGGGTTCGTAATTTCAAACGACGCAGTATTCGATTTTGAATTTCATAAACCGCTCATGAGCTGCTTGCCCCTGAAACCTTGGGGCTACCGAATGCTCCTCAAAATAGCGGGCGCAGGATCAGTGATAAAGCGTGACGTGCGCCGTACGTCCAAAGAAAAGGCTCCGCTGGTGTGAACCAGCGGAGCCCGGCGTAGTGGAGTCGTCGGGAGCGATTCCTCGAAGGCGTCGCTATCGAGGAAACATTGGGCGCAATGGATCGGGTCAGAATCGGCTACGGTTTCCTTACCGCGATGATCACGCCGGCGGGTGGAATTACCAACGATGATGTTGCGAGTCTGCGCGATCAGCATCCAGATCGTTTTTTCGGCGTGGCCGCGGTTGATCCCCGTCGGATCATGCCGGCTCTGGCTGAACTCGACCGCGCCGTGAACGAACTTGGGTTCATCGCGCTGCGCCTCGAAACCTTTATGTGGGAAATGTTGCCGACCGACCGGCGGCTCTACCCACTCTATGCGCGCTGTGCCGAACTCGATATTCCGGTCTGCCTCCAGATCGGCAACACCGGTTCATTCTGGTCTTCGGAGCCGGGGCGACCACTTCACCTCGACCGTATCGCTCTCGACTTCCCCGAGCTAACGATCGTCGGCGGGCACATCGGGTGGCCGTGGACAGCCGAGGCGATTGCTATCGCCTGGAAACACCCGAACGTCTTCATCGATTCTTCGGCCCACCTCCCGCGCCATTTCCCACCGGAGTTCCTCCACTTCGCAAAGACTTTCGGTCGCACCAAGGTGATGTGGGGAACGGACTATCCCCTGCTTGATTTGGAAAAGACTCGCGTTCAGGTCGATGAACTCGATTTAGAGCCGGACGTGGCACGTGCATTCCTGTTCGACAATGCCCAGCGAGTCTTCAAGTTGCCCGTCGATCCGACTTAGCGGGGCTCCATTAGCCCACGAACGTTGGGTCGATTAACGCTTGCGGGAGTATCAAAAACTCGCGTCTTCCAATGGGCCGAGGTGTGCGGAATGGTGCCTGGCGGTTCAAGTCGCCACCCTTTCGCATGCTCGCAAGTGTCTCGAAATGGCTAATTCGAGAAGTCCGTAGGTAGCTCAGCGACTTCCGGTTAGGGGTGTAAACACGACATTCTTAGGGGGATGTCCGTTCTCAATTGGATTATGTCCGGTCTTACCCCGAAAGCTTCCCTAGCTCGGTGCCTGCGGTCTCGTCCGTTGATGACCCCAAAGGCGACGTTCAAATCGCACCGTCAAATACCCGTTCGTGGCGTCGCTCTTGAT
>Ga0115002_10000718_pt1 | contig 46498 bp, 34 predicted proteins | sample ArcticOcean_MG_C_8_FD_89576 | JGI IMG/M metagenome (GOLD analysis project Ga0115002, IMG submission 89576) | Marine microbial communities from western Arctic Ocean - ArcticOcean_MG_CB11_86 | ecosystem: Environmental > Aquatic > Marine > Oceanic | place: Arctic Ocean: Canada Basin | collected... | reverse complement strand
AATCTCTATTGTTCTCGGCGCAAAATCAGCACAAAAAGCAAGCCTTGCTGGTTCTTGTCCCAAAATTGTCATCCTGACAATTCCTGGCGGTCGGTTTGCAAGCAAACCTCGCATGATCTTGCAGAAAAGTGGCGGTGCATCCCTGCACCGCTCGCCGGTGCCCGTCCCAGAACGGCGTTCTTGGACAGGAACTTGTCAGGCGCCTTCTCGAGACCACGCTTCGCGGCAGGACTGTTCACTGCAGGACCCCGCCGGAGGACTTCGCGGCAGGGCACTTCGTGGTCAGAGGAGTTTCGTCCAAACACCCCATCGACTCGGAGCGCCCGCACCAATCGCCGATCACGACATACGTGCGCTGGCGTGAACGGTAGGTGGCTGGCAAGATGCCACAGTAGCAACCGGGCGTTATGCTAGGCGGGTACTGTCGACAGGTTGGCCCGTGGCATCGGCAAGTAACGGGAATCGGCCGGTAGAGGGCTGATAGCGGGGAGGTAAAGGGTCGCCCGGGAATCGGGCAGGCCAGCAATAATACGGAGAACGTTAGCCTTGAACGAAGATTCTCGTCCAGTCAATCTGGACCTCGGCAAAATGGCGTGGCCGGTGACGGCCATCGCGTCCATCCTGCATCGCATTGCGGGCGGCGCGCTCTTCGTTGCGGTTGGCTTCATGCTTTACGCGCTCGAGCTATCGCTAACCTCAGAAGCCGAGTTCCTTCGACTCAAGGGCATGATGTCGCACCCGGTCGGGATGTTCATCACCTGGGGCATTCTCGCCGCCCTCGGCTATCACCTTGTCGCCGGGATCAAGCACCTCCTGCTCGACTTCGAAATCGGCGACACTCTTGAAGGAGCGACCTTTGGCGCCAGAGTCACTTTGCTGTTTGGTAGCATTTTGATCTTGCTGGCAGCGATCTGGGTCCTTCAGTCCTGACACCGTCGAACCCTGGGAGCACGCCCGAACCTGCCTGGCTATAACCCCAGCATCCACATCCGACAACATCGACAATGAGCGCGCAGTAGCGCGTAAAACCTGGGCAACCAGCGAGAGGCAGCAAAAAACGCATGCTCACACAAGTCACAAGCTTCGCCAGAAACGGCCTGGCAGATTGGGTAATACAACGGGTCACTGCGGTTCTGCTGGGCTTCTATGCCGTCTTTCTGACAGGGTTTGTCGTCGCGACGCCAGACTTGACCTACGAGATATGGCGCAGCCTCTTCTCAAGCACCTGGATGCAAGTGGCGACCCTGCTCGCGCTCCTTTCCATCTGTGCGCATGGCTGGATCGGCATGTGGACCATCATCACTGACTATCTGCGCCGACACACGGCGGGCGAGAGCGCTGACCTCTGGCGGGTGCTCAGTCTCTTTGGCTGCATCCTGCTGACCTTCGCTTATCTCGTTTGGGGCACACGTATTCTGTGGGGGGACCTGTCATGAAGCTGCGGACCATGGAATTCGACGCCATCATCATCGGTGGCGGCGGGGCGGGCATGCGCGCAGCGCTGCAACTCGCCGAGTCAGGGCGCAAGACCGCCTGCCTTTCGAAGGTATTCCCGACGCGCTCGCACACGGTTTCCGCCCAGGGCGGTATTACCTGCGCAATCGCCAGCGACGATCCAGATGACGACTGGCGCTGGCACATGTACGACACCGTCAAGGGCTCTGACTATATCGGCGATCAGGATGCGATCGAGTACATGTGCAGTGTTGGGCCCAAGGCCGTATTCGAACTCGAACACATGGGTCTGCCTTTTTCCCGAACCGAGAGTGGACGGATTTACCAGCGCCCCTTCGGCGGCCAATCCAAGGACTTCGGCAAGGGCGGCCAGGCGGCGCGAACCTGCGCGGCCGCAGACCGGACCGGCCACGCGTTGTTGCACACGTTATATCAGGGCAATCTCAAAGCGGGCGCAGTCTTTCTCAGCGAGTGGTATGCAACAGATCTTGTTACCAATCAGAACGGAGCAGTCGTCGGTGTCATCGCCATTTGCATGGAAACCGGCGAGGTCTGTTACGTAAATTCACGCGCCACCGTGCTCGCGACTGGCGGGGCAGGGCGGATCTTCCAAAGCACGACCAATGCACTGGTGAACACTGGCGACGGTGTGGGCATGGCGTTGCGCAAAGGCTATCCGGTGCAAGACATCGAGATGTGGCAGTTCCATCCGACCGGCATTGCCGGTGCCGGGGTTCTCGTCACCGAAGGCTGCCGGGGCGAGGGGGGTTACCTAATCAATAAAGATGGCGAGCGCTTCATGGAACGGTACGCGCCAACCGCAAAGGATCTCGCGGGACGCGACGTCGTCGCGCGCAGCATGATTCATGAAATACTCGAAGGGCGCGGTGCGGGCGAGGCGGGCGACCATGTGTTGCTCAAACTGGACCACCTGGGCGAAGAGATTCTACATTCACGCCTGCCGGGGATCGTCGAACTGTCAAAAACGTTTGCCCATGTCGATCCAGTCGTTGAACCTATTCCCGTGGTACCAACCTGCCATTACATGATGGGCGGCATACCCACTAACATTCACGGACAAGCGCTCACGCTTGATGCGGCCGGCCAAGATCAGGTCATCGATGGTTTGTACGCCATTGGCGAGGTCGCTTGCGTATCAGTCCACGGTGCCAACCGGCTCGGCGGGAATTCGCTGCTTGACCTCGTCGTGTTCGGGCGTGCCGCCGGACTACATATCATCGACGCCCTCAACCAGGGACTGGACGCTGGCGAAGCTTCCGCGTCTGACCTCGACCAGGCCTTCGCCCGCTTCGAGCGTTGGGAGTCATCCAGCGATGGCGAAAGTGTGGCGAGCCTGAAGGGGGAACTGCAGCAGTGTATGCAGCTCAACTTCGGGGTCTTTCGCAAGGAAGAGACGATGCTTGCCGGCATCGAGAAACTCGCGGACCTGCGCACGCGCATCAGCACTGCGTCGCTGACGGACAAAAGCAACGCATTCAATACCGCCCGCATCGAAGCTCTCGAACTGGACAACTTGCTGGAAGTCGCCGAGGCGACCGCCATTGCCGCCGAGGAACGCAAGGAAAGTCGCGGTGCCCACGCACGGGACGACTACCTGGACCGGGACGACGACAACTGGCTGGTGCATTCGATTTACGAGCCAGAAACACGTTCGGTCCGCAAACGCCCTGTCAACTTTTCGCCGAAGACGGTGGACACGTTTGAACCCACCGTTAGGCGGTATTGACAGGAACCGGCAACCCACGTTCGCTTTGACGCGGACATAGATCGGCCCCGTTAGTTCAACCACAAATCGATTCGACGAGAAAAGGCCCAAGGAACTATGCAAGTCAGCATTTACCGATACGACCCGGACAAGAACGTGGCCCCCTACACCCAGCACTTCGAGGTCGACATCCCCGAGGGACGTGACCTCATGGTCCTCGACGTTCTGGCGCTCGTCAAAGAGCAGGACCCGTCGATCTCGTACCGCCGGTCCTGTCGCGAGGGCGTGTGCGGGTCCGACGGCCTCAACATGAACAAGAAAAACGGCCTTGCGTGCATCACGCCCATCTCGGAGGTCGCACCCCGGGGCAAACTCGAGATCAGGCCGCTGCCTGGATTGCCAGTAATCCGCGACCTGGTCGTCGACATGAGCCAGTTCTACAAACAATACGAGAAGGTTCAGCCCTTTCTCATGACCAACGAACCGGCACCGACCCAGGAGCGACTGCAAAGCCCTGAGGAGCGAGAAAAACTCGACGGTCTTTACGAGTGCATCCTGTGTGCATGCTGTTCAACGTCTTGTCCCAGCTTCTGGTGGAATCCCGACAAGTTCATTGGGCCGGCCGGTCTGCTGCAGGCCTATCGGTTTCTCGCCGACAGTCGTGATACGGCGACCGACGAACGCCTTGCTAATCTTGAGGATCCCTTCAGTGTGTTTCGCTGCCGCGGCATCATGAACTGCGTCAGCGTTTGTCCACGCGGACTCAATCCAACGCGTGCTATCGGGCATATCCGCAAGATGCTCCTCGACCGCGCCATCTGAGGCCAGATCCGGCCGCGACCGGGTACTTGGCAAGGGTGCCCTGTGTTAGAGTTTGCGGCCGAATAGCGTACGCGTAACGGCGTAATGAGGCGGTGTCATTGCAAGAGCAAAGCATGGAGCAGTTGTGGCGCAGCGGCCACATCTCAGGCGGCAACGCCGCGTACGTTGAAGACTTGTATGAGCGATTTCTCGCGGACCCCAATGACCTGCCCGACGAGTGGCGGAGCTACTTTGAAACACTGCCGCGAGTCGAGGGGACCGTCGCCACAGATCTGTCGCACGCGACCATCCGCGATCACTTCCTGCTCCTGTCCAAGAATCAGTCGCGCGTTACCCCCGTTTCAGCCAGCAGCGTCAGCGCCGACTTTGAACGCAAGCAGTTTGCCGCCGGCGAACTGATCGCAGCGTATCGACGCCGCGGACATCTGATTGCGAATCTCGATCCTCTTGGCATGCAGGAGAAAGCTTCGGCGGTGGAACTCGATCTCGCTTACCACGGCTTGTCCCGCGCGGACCTGGATACGCGGTTCCAAACCGGATCCCTTTTCTTTGGCAACCATGAAGCAACGCTTAAGGACATCATCGCGCTCCTTGAGGACACCTATTGCGGGTCCGTGGCATCGGAATACTCACATACCGACCAGGTAGAGCAGAGTTGGGTCCAACAACGTCTCGAATCCGTTCGTTGCCAACCTGCCTTCTCGAATGGGGTCAAGCGTCGTCTGCTGGATCGATTGGTCGCTGCCGAGGGTCTGGAAAGCTATCTTGGGCGCAAGTACCCCGGAACCAAGCGGTTTGGTCTGGAGGGTGGGGAGAGCTTTATCCCGTGCCTCGCCGAGTTGATCCATCGGGCGGGGGCGGCGGGAGTTGCCGAAACGGTCATCGGCATGGCTCACCGCGGCCGGATTAACGTACTCGTTAACCTTCTGGGCAAACAACCAGCGGATTTGTTCGATGAGTTCGAGGGCCGCTATCAGCCTGGCACGGGTTCGGGCGACGTGAAGTACCATCAGGGTTATTCGTCGAATCTGATGACACCGGGCGGCGAGATGCACCTCGCCCTCGGGTTCAATCCATCCCACCTTGAGATTGGCGCACCGGTCATCGTCGGTTCGGTGCGCGCCCGGATGGACCGGCGCGGTGACGCGCCTGGTGACAAAGTCCTTGCCATCAATATCCACGGCGACGCGGCTTTTTCGGGGCAGGGGGTCGTCATGGAGACCTTCCAGATGTCCCAGACCCGGGGCTTCTATACCGGCGGTACCATCCACGTCATCATCAACAACCAGATCGGTTACACCGTTAGCAAGCGCGAGGACGCGCGGTCGACGCGCTACTGCACCGAGGTCGCCAAGATGGTGCAGGCACCGATCTTTCACGTCAACGGCGATGATCCGGAGGCCGTGTTGTTCGTTGCACAGGTTGCTCTCGACTACCGCATGGAGTTCAAGAAGGACGTCGTCATCGACCTCGTCTGTTATCGGCGCCGCGGCCACAACGAAGGTGACGAACCGGCAATTACCCAACCCCTCATGTATGACCAGATCCGGCGCCATCCGACCACATTGACACTCTTCGCAGAGCGATTGGTTGAATCGGGAGTCGTGACAAAATCTGACCTGGAACGTCGAATCGGCGCTTACCGGGATGATCTCGACGCTGGCGCAGCGGTTGCCTGGGACTATCTGAAAGAGCCAGACACATCGATGTACATGAACTGGGCGCCGTACCTCGGCCACGACTGGGACTTGCCCCATGACACCCGCGTGGACTTGAAGAAGTTCCAGCTGGTCGCCAACCAGTTAACCGAACTTCCAGAGAATTTTGTCCTGCAAAGGCAGGTGTCAAAGATCATGGAGGACCGGCGCAAGATGACGGCGGGCGCCATGCCAATCAATTGGGGCTACGCCGAGGTGATGGCCTATGCCACCCTCATTGCGGAAGGTTACGGGGTCAGACTGACGGGCCAGGATGTCGGGCGCGGCACCTTCTCACACCGGCATGCGATCGTGCACGACCAAAAAGGGGGAAGCGCATACGCGCCAATCTCATCGCTGCAAAATCCGGACACCCGATTCGACCTCTACGACTCGCTCTTGTCCGAAGAAGCAGTTCTGGCCTTTGAGTACGGCTACTCGCAAACGAGTCCGGACATCCTGATCGTGTGGGAAGCCCAGTTCGGTGACTTTGCCAACGGTGCCCAGGTCGTCATCGATCAGTTCATTGCGAGCGGCGAGCACAAATGGAGCCGCCTCAGCGGCCTCACGATGCTGCTCCCCCACGGCTATGAAGGCGCTGGCCCCGAACATTCGTCCGCGCGACTGGAGCGGTACCTGCAGCTCTGTGCTGAACACAACATTCAAGTCTGCGTCCCTACCACCCCGTCGCAAATATTCCACCTGCTGCGGCGCCAGGCCATTCGCCCCCTCCGGCGTCCGCTCATCGTCATGACGCCGAAGAGTCTGTTGCGTCACAAGGAGGCCATTTCGACGCTGGAAGACCTCGCCGAGGGGCATTTCCAGAATGTCATTCCAGAGCAGGAAGACCTAGCGGCACCTGCGGTAACGCGTGTCGTCTTCTGCGCGGGCAAGGTCTACTACGACCTCGCTGCTGCGCGCAGTGAAGCCGATGCCGGAGACATAGCAATCGTCCGGATTGAGCAACTCTACCCATTCCCGGAAGACGAGATGCTGGCGGCACTCGCGTCTTTCCCCAACTGCAAGACAACCGTGTGGTGCCAGGAAGAGCCCATGAATCAAGGTGCCTGGTACAGCAGCCAGCACCACATGCGTCGCGTGCTAAACCGATTCAATCAGGGCATGTACCTGCACTACGCGGGGCGGGAATCATCGGCCGCCGCGGCCGCAGGCTACATGCAGGCGCACGTGCGCCAGCAGGAGCAATTGGTCCAGGATGCACTTTTTAGTCAGCAGGAAGATTGACGGATTTCGAGCGGACACCGACCTCTTTGATCGGTGATATTGGAGGGTCACGCGGGTTCGCTGGACAGAAATTGGACTGACTTACTGCACAGACAGGACGGACTGAAAGGAAGGGCCATGATTGAGATTAAGACACCTGAGTTCCCCGAATCGGTCGCCGACGGTGAGGTCGCGACCTGGCATGTCGAGGTGGGAGATCAGGTGACTCGGGACCAGACCCTGGTCGACATCGAAACCGACAAGGTTGTTCTGGACGTTGTTGCACCGGCAGACGGGACGATCACTGCGATCCTGAAAGCGGTTGGCGAGACCGTTCTGTCGGATGAAACCCTGGCGCATCTTGAAGAGGGCGTGGTCGCGACTGAAGCCGCATCGGCCGCAACGACAGACGACTCTGACACCAGCCGCGGAGGCGCGCTCGCCAGTCCATCGGCGCGCAAGCTTGCCGCCGAGAGCCAGTTGGACATTACGACGATTGTCGGTACCGGAAAGGACGGCCGGGTCAACAAGGAAGACGTTCTGAAGGCGATTGCTGCCGCTGAACGCCAGCCGAGCGCTACCCCGAAGCTGGACGCGACACCGGTAACTGCGCCGCCCATGCCCGGCGAGCGCATCGAACGCCGGGTGCCAATGACACGTTTGCGGGCGAGTGTTGCGCGCCGCCTGCACGAGGCCCAGCAGACCGCGGCCATGCTTACCACGTTCAACGAGGTGGACATGCAAGCCATCATGGACTTGCGCAGCAGGTACAAGGATGACTTCCAGAAAGCACACAACGGGACACGCCTTGGTTTCATGTCCTTTTTTGTTCGTGCCAGCATCGAAGCGCTGAAGCGCTTCCCGGGAGTTAACGCGTCAATCGACGGTACTGACATTGTCTATCACGGCTACCAGGATATCGGCGTTGCCGTCGGTTCGCCGCGAGGACTGGTCGTGCCTGTGCTGCGGGATGCCGACAGCCTGACCCTCGCCGAGATCGAGGAGCAGATTCGCGCTTATTCACTGAAAGCGCAGGACAGCAAACTAACCATCGATGACCTGGCTGGTGGCACTTTCACCATCAGCAACGGCGGCGTCTTTGGATCGCTTGTGTCGACCCCCATTCTCAATCCGCCGCAAACCGGCATTCTTGGCATGCACAAGATCCAGGAGCGGCCAATGGCTATCGACGGGCAGGTCGTGATCCGGCCGATGATGTATCTTGCGCTCACCTATGATCATCGGCTCATCGACGGGCAGGAAGCGGTGCGCTTTCTGGTGACGATCAAGGACTTCCTCGAGGAACCTGCGCGCATTCTGTTAGATCTCTAGCAATCTCCGTCGCGCGACTGCCGAACATCACGAGAGACGGCGAATGGCCCTGACCGCGAGATTGTCACACTCGCCCCAGGCGTGCCCACTCGTCCCCCACAAGCCGGAAGAGGAACCAAGATGGACAAATATGATGTCGTCGTAATTGGCGCGGGGCCTGCGGGTTACCACGCCGCCATTCGCGCTGCGCAACTGGGCCTCACCACAGCGTGCATTGACAACTGGCTGACCCCGCAGGGCAAGCCCGCGTATGGCGGGACGTGCCTCAACGTCGGCTGCATCCCATCGAAGGCCCTGCTCGACGCCTCCCACAAGTATCGCGAAGCAAGGGATCATTTCGCCGAAATCGGCATTGTCACCGGCGACATCAGTATGGATGTGCCGGCCATGGTCGCGCGCAAGGACAAGATTGTTAAGAACCTGACCTCTGGCGTTGCCGGCTTGTTCAAGGCAAACGGCGTGACGAGCCTCGAAGGCCACGGTGCCCTCGTGGCAGGCGGAAGAATCAAGTTCACTGCGCACGATGGCAAAGAATCCGACATTGAAGCGGATCACGTCATCATCGCGACCGGGTCCGTGCCGGTATCCATACCGCCATGTCCGCTGGTCGAAGATCGTGTGGTCGATTCAACCGGTGCCTTGTCGTTTCAATCGACGCCGAAACGGCTTGGCGTCATCGGTGCCGGGGTCATCGGACTTGAACTGGGCAGCGTCTGGAATCGGCTTGGGTCAGAAGTCGTGGTGCTCGAAGCGCTTGAGGATTTCCTGCCGATGGCCGACAAACAGATCGCGCGAGACCTGCACAAAGCCTTGAAAAAACAAGGCATGGACATTCGTCTCGGCACTCGCGTCACCGGCAGCGACATCAGCGACACGGGGGTCCGGGTAACCTACACAGACCGCGAAGGCGACCAGGAAGAGACCTTTGACCGACTCATCGTCGCGGTCGGCAGGCGGCCGTTCACCGAAGGCCTTTTCGCGCCAGACAGTGGCGTCACCCTCGATGAACGCGGATTCATCCACGTTGATGACCATTGCGCGACGGATGCGCCCTCTGTGTACGCGGTTGGCGACGTTGTGCGCGGACCCATGCTTGCGCACAAAGGCATGGAAGAAGGCATCATGGTTGCCGAGCGGATTGCGGGAAAGAAACCGGTCGTCAACTACGACTGCGTCCCATGTGTGATATATACGCACCCGGAAGTTGCCTGGGTAGGCGTGACCGAGCAAGAGTTGAAGTCAAGCGGTGATGATTTCAATGCGGGCGCATTTCCGTTTGCCGCCAGCGGGCGCGCGATGGCGGCAAACGACACGGATGGTTTGATCAAGATACTGGCAGACGCCGAGACTGACCGGATTCTGGGTGTCCACATTTCCGGACCGCAGGCATCGGAGTTGATTGCTGAGGCGGTGATAGCGATGGAGTTTGGAGCGAGTGCAGAGGACCTGGGTCTGACGATGTTTGCGCATCCGACGTTGTCGGAGGGCCTGCACGAGGCGGCATTGTCGCTGCATGGCCATGCAATTCATGTGCAGAACCGAAAGCGCCAGCAGCGCTGAGACTCGGGCAACGGGTCACCGTCTGTCGAAACGACGGATAATCGACACGTCACGGGGCGACCTCTATTCTCCCCAGGACTCTCCTCAGGCGCTTACGTTTTTGACCAATTTCAAAATAACAACATGACAAGAGGAAACGAATGAATCTCCACGAGTATCAGGCGAAGCGGCTGTTCGCGGAATACGGGCTACCTGTGTCCCGTGGCATTGCCGTTGATACCGCTGACGAAGCGGTCGCCGCAGCACAGGAGCTCGGCGGAGGTCGCTGGGTCGTCAAGGTGCAGGTGCATGCCGGTGGTCGCGGCAAGGCCGGCGGCGTGAAGGTGGTCGACAGCGAAGCGGCTGTGCGTGAGTTTGCCAACGCGCACATTGGTACCAATCTGGTCACGTTCCAGACTGACCAACATGGCCAGCCAGTCAGCAAGATCTTTGTGGAGGACTGCGCGGACATCGAGACTGAACTCTATCTCGGGGCGGTCATCGACCGGTCCAGTCGACGAGTCATATTCATCGCGTCAACTGAAGGCGGTGTCGAGATCGAGAAGGTCGCGGCTGAAACGCCAGAAAAAATCCTCCAGGTCATCGTCGACCCCGCGCTGGGCGGCCAACCCTACCAGGGTCGTGATCTTGCGTTCCGCCTCGGCATGAGTGGGAAACAGATCAACCAGTTTGCCCAGATCTTCGTGGCCCTTTCAAAGATGTTCGTTGAACGCGATTTGTCTCTGCTTGAGATTAATCCGCTCGTCATTACCGGTGCCGGCGATGTGCACTGCCTCGACGCGAAGGTGTCAATTGACAGCAATGCCCTGTATCGCCAGAAGGCGCTCGCCGCGTTGCGCGATCTTAGCCAGGAAGACGCGCGAGAAAGCCAGGCGTCCGAGTTCGGTCTCAACTACGTTGCACTCGACGGCAACATCGGTTGCATGGTCAACGGTGCCGGCTTGGCGATGGGCACGATGGACCTCGTCAAACTGCACGGCGGTGACCCGGCAAACTTCCTTGATGTTGGCGGCGGCGCGACACCCGAAGCGGTTGCCGAAGCGTTCAAGATCATTTTGTCTGACAGCAACGTCCGCGCGGTTCTGATCAATATTTTTGGTGGCATCGTGCGATGCGATGTCATCGCCCAGGGCATCATCGCAGCCGTGAAAGAGGTTGGTGTTGAAGTGCCGGTGGTGGTGCGCTTCGAAGGCAACAACGCGCCCATTGGTGTTGAAACCCTGTCGGCAAGCGATGTCGATATCATCGCCGCCACAAGCCTGACCGATGCTGTGCAGCAGGCTGTCAAAGCCGCTGGAGGTGCTGCATGAGTGTTCTTATAAACGCTGAGACAAAGGTAATCTGTCAGGGCTTCACGGGCTCACAAGGGACAATGCACTCGGAACAGGCGATCGCCTATGGCACGCAGATGGTTGGAGGTGTAACGCCCGGGAAGGGTGGCACAACCCACCTTGACCGCCCGGTGTTCAACACCGTCGCCGCTGCAGTTGAAGCAACCGGCGCAGACGCGTCGGTCATCTATGTTCCCGCCCCCTTCGCCAAGGACGGTATTCTCGAAGCCGCTGATGCTGGCATCAAGCTCATCGTCTGCATCACCGAGGGTCTGCCAACGCTCGATATGCTCGCGGTCAAGGCAAGTCTCGATGCGCGCGGCATTCGACTCATCGGACCCAACTGTCCGGGTGTCATCACCCCCGGCGAGTGCAAGATCGGCATCATGCCTGGCGACATCCACCTGCCCGGGAAAGTCGGCATCGTGTCCCGGTCCGGCACCCTGACGTACGAAGCGGTCAAGCAGACGACCGATCTCGGCTTTGGTCAGAGCACGTGCGTCGGAATCGGCGGCGATCCGATTCCGGGGAGCGACTTCGTCGACATTCTGGCGCTCTTCCAGACCGACGACCAGACCGAAGCAATCGTCATGGTCGGTGAGATCGGCGGTAACGCCGAGGAAGAAGCAGCCGCGTACATCAAAGCGAACGTCACCAAACCGGTGGTCGGCTACATTGCCGGCGTGACCGCACCGCCCGGCAAACGAATGGGGCATGCCGGCGCAATCATTGCTGGCGGTAAGGGAACCGCGGATGACAAGTTTGCGGTCTTGAACGCGGCGGGGGTTCACACGGTGAAGAGTCTGGCGGAGATCGGCAGCGCGGTAGCTGCAGCGACCGGTTGGTAGCGGGCACGCGCCCATCGGGGCGCTCTCTTTTTTCACATGACGCGACTGCGTGCATGGACAAAATCCGTGGCCAGGCCTTGAAATGGCCGACACGCGCCACCAATTAGGAGAACCAGCAAACGACGAGATACAGACATCAAGCCGGCGCGGGGTCCAGGTAAGCCCACTCGGTCCTTGCGCCCATTCAATCCAGTCCAATCCAAGAGCCAGAAGTTCATGCCCGTTGATGCAGCCAAAGAAAGTAAGACGTTTCAGTCCGAAGCCAAACAACTCCTCCATCTCATGGTGCATTCGCTATACAGCAACCGCGAGATATTCCTGCGAGAGCTGATTTCGAATGCCTCGGACGCTATCGACAAGCTGCGCTTTGTCGCACTCTCCGACGACGCGCTGATTGGGGCGGACAATGAGCTCAACGTGCGCATTGACCTCGACAAAGACGCCCGCACCATCCGTATTTCGGACAACGGCATCGGCATGTCACGAGACGAGGTCGTCGAGAACCTCGGTACCATCGCGCGTTCAGGTACCGCCCAGTTTCTGGAGAACCTGACCGGCGATCAGGCGCGCGACTCGCAACTCATCGGCCAGTTTGGGGTGGGCTTTTACTCATCGTTCATCGTCAGCGACACCGTCGTCGTAGAGACGCGCAAAGCCGGCGCCGAGACCACTGAAGGCGTTCGCTGGACCTCGTCGGCAGACGCCGAATACGACATCGAAACGATAGAACGCGAAGCTCGCGGTACGACGGTCGTCCTGCACATCAAGAGCGATGCGGATGAGTTTCTGGACAGTTGGCGCATACGCAGCATCGTCAAAAAATACGCAGACCACCTGTCATCCCCGGTCATCATGGCGAAAGAAGCTGTGGGCGGCGACGACTCGGACGACGACAGCGAGACCGAGGTTGCGGTTGAAAACGAGGTTGTCAACACGGCCAAAGCCATGTGGACGCGGTCCCGCTCCGAGGTGTCCGACGATGAATACCACGAATTCTACAAGCACATCTCGCATGACTTCTCGGACCCCCTGGTCTGGAGCCACAACAAGGTCGAGGGCAAACTTGATTACACGAGCCTGCTCTACGTCCCTGCGAAGGCCCCCTTTGACCTGTGGCAACGCGAGGCATCGCGCGGCCTCAAACTCTACGTTCAGCGCGTCTTCATCATGGATGAGGCGGAGCAGTTCCTGCCGCTCTATCTCCGTTTCGTCAAAGGCGTTGTCGATTCAAATGACCTGTCGCTGAATGTCTCGCGCGAGATCCTGCAGAAGGACCCGGCCGTCGACTCCATGAAATCAGCGCTCACGCGTCGTGTTCTTGACACGCTCGACAAGCTCTCGAAAAACGACGCCGAAAAGTATGCGGAGTTCTGGGCAGCATTCGGACAAGTCTTGAAAGAAGGGCCGGCGGAGGACTTCAACAACAAAGAGCGCATCGCCAAGCTGCTCAGATTTGCGAGCACGGGGGCTGATGGCGATCAACAGACCCTGTCCCTCACCGACTATGTTTCGCGGATGAAAGAAGGACAGGAGAAAATCTACTACGTCGCCGCGGAGAATTACCGAACCGCAGCGAGCAGTCCTCACCTTGAGGTATTTCGCAAGAAAGAGATTGAAGTGATCGTACTGTTTGATCGGATCGACGAATGGTTGATGTCCCATCTGATGGAATTCGACGGCAAGCAATTCCAGGATGTCGCACGCGGCTCCCTCGACCTTGGCGAACTGGACGACGAGGAGAACACCGAGGTCAAAGAAAAGACGGAGCAAGAGTTTAAGAAGCTGGTCGAACGGATCGAGGAGGTGACCGGCGACAACGTCGAGAAAGTGCGCATCACCAACCGTCTCACCGAGTCGCCAGCCTGCCTGGTCGTCGGCGAGGACGATATGGGCATGCAGATGCGCAAGCTCCTGGAGTCTACGGGCCAGGACGTTCCCGAGACGAAGCGGATCTTCGAGATTAATCCTGAACACCCGTTGGTCGTGCAACTCAATGAGGAGCCCGACATGGACCGATTCAGCGAACTGACCCTGGTTTTGTATGACCAGGCGAAACTTGCCGAGGGTGGCCAGTTGGACGATCCGGCAACCTATGTCCAGAGGTTGAACAAACTCCTGTTGGAACTTGCCAGCTAGTTTCTCCTGCCCTCGAATCGATAGCCATAAGAGCCGGGGGCGGCCTGCCATCGTGGCACGCGGGGTCAGGAGGGGGTCTTGTTCGCGCCCGGTTTGTAGGCGCCTCCCTCATGCTGTTCCGTCTGGGTCTCGCGCAGACTCCCGATCACCGACTCGAGTGCCCGACTGAAGAGCAGGCCGTCGCTGATGACCCGGACAGTGCCCTGCTTCAACTCGAGTGCGAGGCCGAGTTTGGTTTTCTCAACAACCTTGACGCCTTGCCGATTGACGAAGATGTACTTGTCGATGGCGTTAATCTTCGCGGCGAGTTTGCAGCGGACGTGCTCACTCTCCGTCGGGCCCAGAAATTCCACCCAGACGCCAACCGCAAAGTGCTCCACCTGCTGCATCGCCGGATCGTCGTCGGCAAGTGCTTCCGGTTCTGCCTGCGGCTCAGCGGGCGCGTTGTCATCGGATGCAGTCGCAGTACCCATGGCGGGCAACACCACGTCGCCGTCCGCCCCCTCAAAGGTGAGTTGTTGAAGGTCTTTAAGGCCGGTAATCAGCGAATCAATTTCAACATTTTCGATCTGGGCAATACGAAACGCTTTGCGGAGATTGTTGAGCAAGCGGGGGTTAACGGTTTCGAGTCGGTCACGATCGCCGGCATGGTCGTGATTCTGAACGCTCCACAGCAGCACATCGATGGTGTTAATCGCCTGGCGCCAGGCATTGCCACCGGGGCCTTCCTTGAGAACCAGCAACTCCATGAATTTGTGGAATGGGTGATGAAGGAGATCAGCCACAAAGGGTTGCAGATCGCGACCGAGAATTCGTTCATTGATCTTTTGCGTGACCAGTTCACGGATGTCTTCCAGTCGCGCCTGGCGTTCCTTGGCACGCAGGATGCGCTGCTCGAGACGCCGTGTCTTGCGTGCTTCGCGGGCACGAAACGCCCTGAAATCTGCGACGTGTTTTTCGAAGAAATCGGGACCGTCATCGTACTCTTCCAAGATCGAAGTGATGAGTTGTTGCATCTTCACGTACAGCGGATCTTCATGCAGATCCTCGACTTCATTCCGACCTATCCCGGCCGCCGCAAACTCATTGAGAAGGGCCCGCGCCGGGTGGTCCTCGACGTTGAAGAACGTCGTGTCGGACAACGCCACCTTGATGATCGTGATCTGGGTTCGCCCAATCAGTTCCTTGATCGGAATTGGCACGGATTCGTCCTGCCAGATCGCCTCGTAGAGCATCGTCACCAGATTAATGACGTCGGACGAGTGACGATCGACGGCGTTGGTCACGCCTGACTCGGCATTCTGCTCCAGTTGCTGCCCGAGCGACGTCGCGAGTAACTCTCGATCAAGCGGCAGGATCTCGTCGCTCTCACTGCCGTCTCCGTCAGTGCGGGTATCCAGGACATTCTGGATGTCCGAAAGGATCTGCATGAGTTTCTGCTGATCAACGATCGTAACGGGTTGTCCGGGACCCTCTGTCGACACCGCTTGTTGTAGCAACTCTGCCGGCACCACGTAGTCGGTCTGGGCAACCGCCGGGGCGGGGGTCGCTGTCAGGCTGGCATCCCCATGCATCAGGTTTTGCATGATCGAGAACAGTTCGGGCTGGTTCTGCTGTTCATCGAAGCGCTCGGCCGCAACGGAACCGAAGGAGCTGACATCGGCATCCTCGAGCGGACTTCGGGGCGTCCGGCGCCGCGCGCTGGCGGTTGGTCTGGCGCTGTCGAGTCCGAGGTCAGGAATGACCCCATGTTCGATCAGCACCCCATTGCACGCGTGCAGGACCTCATCGAGTGACTTCAGCACACAGCCGTTGAAGCCGCGAAATAGCGTCAGGCTGTCGCCCGAGCTGAGCCCCAGCGGACGCACCGCGTCTTGAAATGCCGCGGCGATCTGTTCCGGGTCCATCGGGTTGTTGGACTCATCGATCCGGTCCGAGAGGCGCGAGTTGAGGCGGGTGTTGAAACTAATGAAATGCGCAAGATGGCGATTCCGAGCGGCTGCGACCATCCCCTCAACGGCAACCATAACTTCCAGCTCCGACTCCTGTACCAGAGACAGGGTCTCGAAGTTGCAAACGGCGGCCTCCTGTTCCGAGGCCCGCCCTAATAACTCATCGAAGGAACGGAGCAATCCTTCCGTGAAGGCTTCAAGGATCACATCACGATTTGCAGCGACGCCTTTGATCGCAGCGACCTCCAGGCGATCCAACGTCTCGCCGCTCCGCTGCGTCAATTGCCGGATAGCCGTCTTCTGAACCAGGTCTATGATCTCAGACACCGCAAATATCTCCTCGCCGGGTCGGTTACTTTAATGTGAATATGGTGCAAAGTCACGGTATGTCAAATCGACAACCGTGGATTTTTTGTATTATAAATGTATAAGAATAAAGTACTTACCGGCGGTTTCTCCAGCGTTACTACAGCTCTTGGTGTCACGCCAGCAACGTCAGCAAACTCGCCGGAACAGCGTTCGGCCCTCGTGCGTGAGCGTGCGGTCCTTGTGAGCGAGAGTTTCAGGGGAGTCAGAACGTGACCAATGTTGCGGTGTGCGTCATTGGCGCAGGGATGTTTGGCACGGTACTCGCGAACATCATCGCCCGTAATGGCTTCGAGGTACGTTTGCTGTCGCGGGACGCTGGTAAAGCTGCGGACATCAACGCGCGCCACGAAAACGTGTCCGCCCTGCCGGGCCATCGCCTTGACGATAAAGTCCGTGCAACCGCCGATGGACGCGAGGCATTGTCAGACGCATCCGTTGTCCTCCTGTCGGTTCCGAGCCGTGGTTTCCGAGCAGCGGCGCGCGACGCAGCGACATGGCTTCAGCCGGACGCGATGGTGGTCAGTACCACCAAAGGGATCGAAGCCCCCGGTTTCAAGCTAATGAGTGCTGTCCTCACCGACGAGTTGCCGGGGCGCGCCGTCGGCGTGCTGAGCGGCCCTAACCTGGCGGCGGAGATCGCCGACGACCAGATCACGGGGACCGTCATTGCAAGCACCAATCCGGCCCTGAATGCCCAACTCCAGGCGGTCTTGCACTCGCATCAGTTCCGCGTCTATTCGTCCGCAGATGTGTTCGGGGTTGAGCTCGCCGGTGCGTTGAAGAACATGTACGCGATTGCAGCCGGAATGGCATCGTCGATGGGTGTCGGTCAAAATACACGGGGCGTGCTGCTTACCCGGTCTCTCGCCGAGATGAGCCGCTTTGGTGCCAGCATGGGAGCGAACCCGTTGACCTTTCTCGGTCTGGCTGGCGTCGGCGACCTGTTCGTGACCTGTAGTTCGCCCCTCAGCCGCAACTATCAGATCGGCGCACTGCTTGGTCAGGGTCTCGGCACGGCGGCGGCGGAGCAACAATTGGGACGTTTAGCTGAAGGGATCAATACGGTGCGCACGGTGAAAGCACAGGCCGACACGACCGGGGTCTATATGCCTATTGTCGCGGGGCTGCATGCGGTACTGTTCGAGCACAAGCCCCTGCAGCGCGTCATCGTCGACATGATGACAACGGAGGAGGGTGTAGACGTCGAATTCGTCACCGGTCAGATGCCCTGAGAGTATCATCCACGCAGGGGTGCACGAGGCGATTGATCCGGTGCCGACGAAGGTGATGAAGCCGATGAACAAAGTGCACCCGCGTCGCGTGGCGGAGTTCCAGTGAGAATATACCTGCAGCGGCACGGCGAAGCGCGATGGTCGAATCCGGATGCGCAGCGGCGCCTCACGGGCGCCGGGAATCGAGCGGTCGAGATGGTCGCGGCGAAGCTGGCGAGACCCGCCCGCATTGCGTGCAGTCCCTATGTCAGGGCCCGGGAAACGGCATCGATTGTCGGCAAATACCATAACGCGATGGAGGTCATTGGTGTCAGCCAACGTCTTCTCCCCGGGACCCCCCCGACCGATGCGACCGGGGAGCTGGACCAGCCGGAGCTACTGTGTGTGACCCATCAGCCGCTGATCAGTCGCTGGATTGAGTTTCTAACAGACGAGCAGGTTGCCATGGACCCAGCCTGGGTGGCAGTTCTCGAGGCCCCGGGCTACGGGGCCGGCTGTGCGCGACTGATCGAGGTGATAACGCCATGACGAAGACGGCCCACGAGTCAGACTCCGCGCCGCGCCGCAGGTTGATGGCTGTCCGACTCTGCGCCGCCGTGCCAGTCTTCTTGTTGACATTCCTCTTGCTGACGGTCGCGTCGACATCCGTAGCGGCCGCGCAGTCGGTCGATCTTTATCCGCGTGCGGAGCTTGTCAAAGCCGAGTCAGATGCAGTTTCGCGGCGTCGCCAGGTCATTCTTGGTACGCTCAAGAAGATCCGCAATGAAGTGCGCCCTGAAGCCGCAATCTGGGTGGAGGGAACACTTGACCGCCAAACATTCCATGTGCCCGACGCCAGGAGCAGCGATGCAGTTGCCGCCCACTTCCAGCAGGTGCTGGCCGACAGTGGCGAAATCTTGTTTCAATGTGCCGGCAGGGACTGCGGGAGCAGCAACATCTGGTCCAGCACGATTTTCGAGCGTCCAATTATCTATGGTCCCGCCCGGTATCAGTCGTACTTCGTGGCCCGCCTTGCCGCTTCGCCCTCGGGGAACGCAAGCGCACAGCAAGAATACCTCATCGTTTATGTCGCCCAGCGTGCGACGCGGAAGGTGTACTTCCACATCGATCGGATCCTTGGAGCGCCGCTCGCAGAAACAGGCACCGTGACCCCCTCCGTCTTGGTGGCAGCGCTTGAAGACCGGGGTGCCTATAGGCTCGATGGTGACCCCAGAGCCGGGCTGTCGACGGATGTGGCGATCCTCGCGCGTGCGCTCCGCGACCGACCAGACCTGGCCGTCGCGGTCGTGTGCCGTCTTCCAGGTTCCGGCGAGTCGATCGACGAGTTGGTGCGCCGGTCGCACCAACTCGCTGACGCCGTGGTCGCGACCCTCATCGCAAGCGGGGTCGGCGAACAACAGGTCAGTGCGCATGGCATCGGGCCGCTCGCGCCCGTTGAAGGCAAGTCTGCATTCATCGAGGCCGTGCGAATCGAGGAGGCACCTATTGTGCGCGACGCGCAGAGGGCAGGCTCAGACTAGTTTTCCCCCCGTGAAGGCTCTGTCCAGGAAACGCCGGGATATTGCCCGGGACTCCGCTCTGGGGCGAGCACTCGCGTGCCGTGCACGGATGCTACCGTCATTTTCGGCATGCCTCTTTTCTGCAAGAGAACGCTCTGCAAGAGAGTGCGAGGTTTGCTTGCAAACCGACTCCAAAGAATTGTCAGGATGGCAATCCTGGGACAGGCACTAGCCGAGGAGCGAGAGGAATTCCATGCGAGTCGACTGATTCGACCGAAAGTCGCCGAGCATCACAGACGTCTTCATGGCGGAATTCTGCTTCTGAACACCGCGCATCATCATGCACATGTGCTTGGCTTCGATGATGACGCTGACCCCTGCGGCCTCGGTGACCGACTGAATTGCTTCTGCAATTTGACGGGTCAGATTCTCCTGAATCTGCAGACGCCGTGCGAACATGTCGACGATCCGCGCGACCTTGCTGAGTCCCAGCACTTTGCCGGTCGGTATATATGCCACGTGACATTTGCCGATGAATGGGAGCAGGTGGTGCTCGCACAGCGAGTAGAGCTCGATGTCCTGCACAACAATCATTTCGCTCGTGTCCGACTCGAACAAGGCATCGTTGACGACCTGGGTTAACGTCTGAGAGTAGCCCCGGGTGAGGAAGACCATTGCCTTCGCCGCCCGTTCCGGCGTTCGGGTCAGCCCCTCGCGATCAGGGTCTTCGCCGACTTGCTCGATTATGGTCTTGTATGCATCTTGCATGGGGCTCATGACTACCCTGATGATCCACGAAAAAGGGGCGTACCCTAGTGCATAACCGCAGCCTGCGTAAACCCCGATTCATCGACGCAGCGCCTGCTTTCGCGTACCCACACCTCTTCACCAACGCGTCATCGGCAAGGCCGTCAAGGGGGGCATGGACGGGATCGTCAACGGGGTAGATGCTGGCGCGAGGCAACGCGCCCTTCAGATCGGCTCTGTACGGGGGGTATCGCGTATAATCCCGTCTTTTGGGCCGGAGCCAGACGACCATGACGGCAAGCGGAATCGGGTCCTGTTTTCGGGTGAGCACATTTGGCGAAAGCCATGGCCCGGCGCTCGGCTGCATTGTCGATGGTTGCCCGCCCGGACTGCCCATCACCGAGGCCGACCTGCAAACGGATCTTGACCGAAGACGCCCCGGATCCTCACGTTATACAACCCAGCGACAGGAACCGGACACTGTGGAGATTCTGTCCGGCGTATTCGAAGGCGTAACGACCGGAACCTCGATCGGGCTGCTTATTCGCAATCAGGACCAGAAGTCAAAAGACTATTCCGCGATCAAAGATCTCTTTCGCCCGGCCCACGCAGACTATACGTACCTGCACAAATACGGCATCCGGGACTATCGGGGCGGCGGACGAGCGTCAGCCCGTGAAACTGCGATGCGGGTTGCCGCGGGTGCCGTTGCGCGCAAATTCCTGGCAGGCCAGGGCATCAAAATCCGCGGCTACCTGGCTCAGATGGGTGACATTGTTGCCGAGCGCATCGACTGGGACGAAGTGCCGAACAACCCGTTCTTCTGTCCTGACGCGAGCAAGGTCCCACTCATGGAAGCACTGATTGATCAGCTTCGGCGCGACGGCGATTCCATCGGGGCACGGATCACGGTGGTTGCGAGCGGCGTCGCACCCGGACTCGGGGAACCCGTGTTCGATCGGCTGGACGCAGAGATCGCCAAGGCCCTGATGAGCATCAACGCCGTCAAAGGCGTGGAAATCGGCGCCGGCTTTGATGTCGTCCGCCAACGCGGCAGTGTGCACAGGGACGAGATGACGAGGGGCGGCTTTCTAAGCAATAACGCGGGCGGCGTCCTGGGAGGCATCTCGTCAGGCCAGGACATCGTTGCGCACATGGCACTCAAGCCCACATCCAGCATTACGCAGCCTGCCCGGACTATTACGACCGACGGCACTGAGACAGAAGTGGTGACAACCGGTCGCCATGACCCATGCGTTGGCGTAAGGGCGACGCCCATCGCTGAGGCCATGCTGGCAATCGTTCTGGCCGATCACTTTCTGCGGCAACGGGCGCAGAACGGAGACGTCACCGTAACTGCTCCCCGCATCTGATCAGGCCGACTGCGACGCAAGTGCGACAAATGCGCGCGCGGCGTTTGAAAGCGTGCGTTCGTGGTGGTAAATCGCGCCCAAATCACGACTCAGATTCCCCGGACCGACATCAATCGTAGGCGTCTCGTCGTCGAGCATTGAAATGGGCAGGACGCTCCAGCCGAGACCGATCGAGATCAGCATCTTGATGGTCTCAAGATAGTTCGTGGACATGGCGATGTTGAGGCTGAGCGCCTGGTCATCGAACAGCATGCGCACGATGCGCCCGTTGAACGTCGAGAGGTCCAGCAATATCGCAGGATGTCGGGACAGTTGCTCAAGCGATATCGGTGGCCCGGCCGCCAAAGGATGTTCTGCCGAAACGACAACCGACAATGGATCACGCCACAAGCGGATGGCGTCGATGCCGTGGACCTCTGTCGTCGACAGGGTGACGACCCCGAGTTCCATCTCACCTGACAGGACCTGATCATAGGCAACCGCCGAATCCGTGAAATGCAGGTCGAGGGATACGCCCGGATAGCGCAGGCTGTCGGCCTTGAGCAACGGCGGCAACCGCCAAACGCCAATGTGATGACTGGTCGCCAATGAAAGTTTGCCGGCTACTTCGCCGGTCAGGTTGGCAATCGCGATGCGCGTGTCGTCAACCTGCTGCAAAATGCCCCGCGCTCTGTGCAACAGCGCATGGCCCGCTTCAGTCAGCTGCACCTGCTGTCCCACCCGATCAAACAGACGCGCGGACAAGTCGGCTTCGAGCAGGGCAATGCGTTTGCTGACGGCAGGCTGGGTCAGGTGTAGCCGCTGGCGAGAACGAACTTGCGTCAGCAGCCGCGACAAACGCTTTGAGGCCATCAACATCCAAAGACACGGGCTATCCTCACTGGTTTCGTTACTGACTCAGCTTCTCTTCCCTGAACATCACCCCGGACCCGTTTCCCATCTGGTTGGATTCTATTACTTTATCCAAAACATGAAATGAATGAATTTGTTTTATCCTCATGCGGCTCTTAGGATGCGCGCAAATGAAGCTCGAACTAGGGAGAAAGGCGATGGTAGATCAGGTTGATGTCGCAGTCGTTGGCGCCACCGGAGCTGTCGGTACCGCCATTCTTGAGATTCTGGCGGAGCGAGACTTTCCGGTCCGAAACCTCTATGCGCTGGCGAGCGAACGCTCGGCGGGGTCACGCCTGCAGTTCAAGGAGACGAACGTCGCAGTCCAGAATCTCGCGACCTTCGACTTCACGAAGGCGCAGATTGGTCTTTTCTCCGCCGGCGGGTCCATCTCGGCCGAGTACGCCCCCACAGCCGCCGAGGCCGGCTGTGTGGTGATAGACAACACATCGCACTTTCGGCGGGACCCCGAGATTCCACTGATCGTGCCCGAAGTCAACGGGCACCGTTTGCCGGAGTTCCGCAAGCGCAACATCATTGCCAATCCGAATTGCTCGACCATTCAGATGCTGGTTGCCCTCAAGCCGATTCAGGATGCGGTTGGCATCGCTCGCATCAATGTCGCGTCTTACCAGGCCGTGTCGGGGGCGGGTAAGCACGCGATGGAGGTATTGGCGGGTCAAACCGCGAGACTACTCAACGCCCAACCCCTTGATGTCGAGGTCTTCACGAAACAGATTGCGTTCAACGTGATCCCTCACATCGGCGACTTCCAGGACAATGGCTACACGCTGGAGGAGATGAAGATGGTTTGGGAGACTCAGAAAATCTTCGAGGACGACCGCATTGCAGTGAATCCAACCTGTGCGCGAGTTCCCGTGTTTCTCGGTCACTCCGAGGCCGTGCACATCGAAACGCGTGAGAAAATCGGAGTTGATCGAGTACGCGAGCTGCTGGCGGCCGCGCCTGGGGTGCAACTGCTTGACGTGGCTGCCGATGGCGGCTATCCCACGCCCGTCGAAGATGCTGCGGGGAAAGACACAGTACTCGTGGGGAGAATTCGCGAAGATATTTCCCATCCGATGGGTCTCGACCTCTGGATAGTTTCCGACAACGTGCGCAAAGGTGCGGCGCTCAATAGCGTACAAATCGCAGAAGTTTTGTTAAAAGAGCTTTAATAATCGATACTTACGTCACTTTTGCAGACTATTTATAGCTTTGAAACACCCGATCAAACATGTCAAGAATCCTGCGGACTCGGTGCTTTGTGCGCACTTCCGTTGCGGCAACTTTCAAGCTGATAGCGTTCCAGACAAGAATTTTGCCGAGAATCCACGCAAGAACAAGGCGCGTTGGGCTGTAGGTCCGGTGGCGGAAGCAACGGCGGTGCGGGAGGCGAAGTCGCTGTTTGGTCAGGAGCGGTAAGAATCTGTGCGGCACCGACGTGGTACATTTGGCACCGCGCGAGTGCACCACAAAAGATCAGGAAGTGCGGGCTGACCGCGAACAGGACCGTCAGGGGAATGCGTATCTGGAGTCGCATTGCGACACGGGCCGTGTCCTCGGAAATCGGGGTCGGGGTTTGAGTGTGAGGCCGTATATGAGGGGGCCAGATATGAGAGAGGCTAGCTCTGAAAAGAGGGACGGACCCTGTCGGTAGCGTCGCGAACGCTGACGGATTGGCGGGTTGGCATGGCAAAGAATAAAAGCATGGCTGTGAGTTTGAGAGTGGTGAGGGGTAGAACATGATTCGAAGGCTCACGTTGCTGCTTGCAGCCCTCATCGCGACAGATGTGTACGGGCTCGGTCTGGGCGAACTTGATCTCGACTCGGGATTGAATCAGGAGTTTCGTGCGTCAATCGTACTGACCAACACTCGCGACCTGACGATCGATGAAGTGTTACCCAACCTTGCGTCCCAGGACGACTTCGACCGCGTTGGCGTCGAACGCGCATATCACCTCACAGGCCTGCGCTTCGCGGTGGTCGAAGACGAAGCCGGACAACTGGTTGTCAAACTGACCAGTACCAACCCAATCATTGAACCGTATCTGAATTTCATCGTAGAAGTCCTGTGGCCGAGCGGTCGCATCCTGCGCGAATATACGGTCCTGCTGGACCCACCCGTCTTCGGCGAAGAGGGAGTGCAGCCGCTCTCACAGAGTGAAGCGGGGATGCCACCGGCCGCAACACCATCACGCCCCTCATCAACCACCTCACAATCAGGGGCGCAAGCCCGCAGGGAGGCTACTGACGATGAGTATGGGATGACGACGTCCGCCGACACGCTTTGGGCAATCGCGCTGGAGGTGCGGCCTGATTCGAGCGTCTCGGTGCAGCAGACGATGCTCGCACTCCAGCGAGGTAACCCGGATGCCTTCATAAACGGCAATATCAATCTGCTGAAGGCGGGGCACCAGTTGCGGATTCCTTCTCTGGAGGAGATTGGGGCGGACGATTTCAATGAAGCCGTCGAAGAGGTGCAGGCACAGAACGATGAGTTCTATAACCGGAGTGAGCGTCCGCAGCGCCGGGAACGTGTCGCGCAACTGGACGCAAGTCGGCAGCGAGAACGTGGGTCACCCAGCACCGACAGTGACGACGGCGAACTTCGCCTGCTCGCCTCTGACAACAGCCGCGGCAGCCGGGCCGGGGACAGCGGTTCCAACGCTGAACTCGAGAACGAGCTCGCAGTCGCGATGGAAGACCTGGACCGCGCACGCCGCGCAAATACCGAAATCAACGTAAAAATCGGCGACCTGGCGAGTCAGGTAGAGACGCTGAACGAAATAGTTAAGCTCAAAGACGATCAATTGGCTGAACTCCGCGCGCGGTTCATCAAGATGCAGGAGATGGATGCGGCGGCACCGATTGCGCCCGCACCACCACCAGCGACCGGCGGAATGTTGACCAACCCGATTGTCCTTGGCGGCGTAGGACTTGTGGTCATCCTTGCAGTTGCGGGAGGGCTGTTCGTCATTCGGCGCCGGCAGCAGACAGCGCCGGTTCAGGAAGACAATTTTACGATCACACCGCGTGATGACATACAACCCGTCGAAGATCTGCTTGATGATGTCGCCGTTGACTCGATCGAGATTGACGAAGCCGAAAATGAAGACGTATCCCCGCAAACTGCAGACGTCATCAGCGAGGCCGAAATCTATATTGCGTATGGGCGCTTTGCACACGCGATGACCTTCCTGCAGAACGCAATAAACGCAGAACCCAATCGCGCGGACCTGCAGCTCAAGCTGCTTGAAGTCTATGTCGAGACCGAGGACGCGATCGCGTTCAATCTGCAATATGAACAGTTGAGAGAGCTGGGTGACGATGCAGCGATCGCACAAGCCGGGCAGCTTCAGGCGAAGATTCCCGGTGCCGCCGAGAGTGCAGCAGCTTCGTTCGACGCCACGATCATTGCTGCAGCACCTATCGTGGCGATTGATGAGCCCGCGGCGGAAGATGATCTTGATCTCGAGGGCTCTCTCAACGGTGACGACGAACTTGACCTTGACCTTGACATGGACGACGACGGTGCGGACCTGAGCGGGGCCGAGGAGCTTGATCTTGATCTCGCCCTTGGTGCGGACGATGGTGCGGACGATGGCGATGGCGAGCTGGATCTCGACCTCAATCTGGATGGCGACCTGGATGGGGATTTGGATCTCGCATCCGGCGACGATGAGCTGAACCTGAACCTCGACGATGACGCCGGCGATCTGTCGATGCTCACGGAGAGCGACGATGACGATGGCGCGATTGAACTCGACATGGGTGACGATGATCTCGACCTGGATCGCGGCCTCGATGACAAAGGCGACGGTCTTGCGCTCGATACAGCAGCTGACCTGGTTGATCTTGATCTGGATGATGTAGATCTGGATGACGTCGATCTGGGACTCGATGACGATGCCAGTGGCTCTCTCGACAGCAGTTCAACCATGGAACTCGATGCCGACGAGCTTGACCTGGATGGTGACCTGTCGCTGGATCTAGACAGCGATGACGACGGCTTGTCGCTCGATCTGGCGGGCGATGACGACCTTGATCTGAACCTGGATGACGACCTCTCACTCGATCTTGATGAAGACGAGGACGCAGGCACGAAGCTGGATCTCGCCAGGGCATACATCGATATGGGAGACGGAGACAGCGCGAAAGGCGTGCTTGCGGAAGTCATCAAGGGTGGTTCGGAATCGCAGATCCAGGAAGCGAACGAGATGCTGGAGAAGATCGACTGAGTCTTCGCATCGACGAAGCGGTCAACCCGTCAGTTCAGCGCACAAACGCCCGACTCCATAGCACAGGGCCTCACCGGTCAATGCTTCCAAAGCAATTGCACGTTCGAGCCGCCCGTAATCAGGCTCGAGCCGCGATGAGGGTCGAGCCGCGATGAGAGTCGCACTTGGCGTAGCTTACGACGGCACACGATTTCATGGCTTTCAGGCCCAGCAGCCCGGCATTGCCACGATACAAGGCGAGCTTGAGCGAGCGATCGGGCAGGTCGCCAATGAAGCGGTTCGGGTTACCTGCGCTGGCAGAACCGATGCCCGGGTTCATGCCACGCATCAGGTTGTGCACTTTGACACGAATGCCGCGCGTCCGCTCAGAGCCTGGATCTACGGCGTCAACGCCAACTTACCGACTTCGGTCAGCATCACCTGGTCGCGCGCCGTCAACGACGACTTCAGCGCAAGATTCTCGGCAATCAGTCGACGCTATCTGTATCTGATTGACGTGAGCGAATTGCGCCATGCCCTCTTTGCTAACGCTATCACGCGGGATCGCCGCCACCACCTTGATCCCGATCTCATGGGTGAAGCCGGGCAGGCGTTGGTCGGTGAGCACGACTTCAGTAGCTTTCGCTCCGCCCACTGCCAGTCCCGTTCACCCGTACGTACGATCAACCGCCTGACGGTCACACGACGAGGTGACGTCGTTGCACTCGACATCGCGGCCAACGCTTTTTTGCATCACATGGTGCGCAACGTCGCCGGTGTTCTCATGGACATTGGCGCTGGTGAGCAGCCCAAAGACTGGACTCGCGACCTCCTCAAAGCACGCGATCGAACCGTGGCGAGCGTGACTGCGCCACCCGAGGGTCTGTATCTGATCGATGTGAACTATCCCCCGATGCACGCTCTTCCTACTGGCCCCGCGCTACCGCGGCTGCTGTCACTCCTCGATCTTTGAGCGCGGCGCTGACATGGGTCGGGAATGCCGCTTACGACGTGACAATGGCGGGTCCCGGCAAAAAGGGGGCTTTGCAGTGCTGATCCGTTGGCCCGAGTGAGCTAAAATCGGCAGCTTTGGTCAGGGTGGTGAATTGACTGCTATGTCCCGGGTTCGCGTCAAGATTTGTGGGATCACGTCGGTCGCGGACGCCGTCGGCGCTGCCGACGCGGGTGCGGATGCGATTGGCATCAACTTTTACCCACCGAGTCCTCGATGTGTGTCGATCGAACAGGCGAAGGCAATCGCGTTGGCCGTTCACCCATTCGTCAAGACGGTTGGTCTCTTCGTGAATCACGAACCCGCTGAGATCAGGAGAGTACTCGAAACGGTGCCCCTCGACCTGCTCCAATTTCACGGCGACGAAACCGAGGTCATCTGCCGGGATGCAGCAAAACCTTACATCAAGGCGCTAAGGTTCCGGAACGCCGACGAGACCGCGAGCGCAGCAAGCCAATTTCCATCCGCTCAGGGCATCATGATTGACAGCTTCGTGCCGGGGAAGCGCGGCGGTACCGGAAAGGTGTTCGACTGGCATCAGTTGCAAGTCAACACATCGGCGCTGATTCTTGCAGGCGGGCTCACCCCCGAGAACGTGGCGAACGCGATCAACATCGTCGGCCCGAGTGCCGTCGATACGAGCGGCGGCGTTGAACGCGCACCGGGGATTAAGGACCACCAACTGATACAGCGATTTGTTGAGGCTGCCCTCAGTGCGTGATGCGGGAGCATCCCGTGGGCGGCTGACAGGCAGACGCGCTCACGCTTCCTGCCGGTCGAGTGAGCGATAGTGCGAGATGAGGTAATCCTGCCGGAGGCCAAAGCACCAACGGGTTCCCGTCGGCTCGCAGACTGGCTGGGCTATATCAGCGTGCTTCACCCCGCAGCCTGGGACCTGGGACTCGACCGGGTCGGCGAAGTTTACAACCGACTTGGCCTCGCGCCGGTAGCGCCACACATCTTCATGGTGGCGGGTACGAACGGCAAAGGATCCGTCTGCCATTGCATCGCCGCTGGTGCCCAGGCGCTGGGACAGAGCGTCGGCCTCGCGACGTCACCCCACTTCGTCCGATTCAATGAACGCATTCGAATCAACGATATGCAGGCGTCAGACGCCGATATTGTTGGTGCGCTTGAAACGATTGAGTTCACCCGGGGCGACGTCTCGCTGACCTATTTCGAATTTGCGACCCTCGCCTCTCTGCTCATTTTCAAACGACGCGGCGTGGAGTGCGCCATCCTTGAAGTCGGACTGGGAGGGCGGCTGGATGCCATGAACGTCGTCGACGCGGACGTTTCGATCATTACCCGCATTGGCCTGGATCATCAGGTGTATCTCGGCGAGACGTTGGAGCAGATTGGTGCAGAAAAGGCGGCAATCGCCCGCAGGGGCCGTCCCGCTATCATTGGCGCGAAAGCCATCACCGACTCCGTACCCCTTCTCATCGACGAGATTGGTGCCAAACCGTTCGCACGCGGGCAACACTTCGACCTGGATCAAAGTGACACCTGCTGGGCGTTTCGCGGCACTGACGCCGGTGGGCAGGCCTGGGCGATCGACCGTCTGGCAACGCCCTTGCTCCATCCAGACAACGTCGCGGTTGCCTTGCAGGCACTGCTTGCCATGGGTTGGCATCCGTCCCGCGAGCACGTAGAGCGCATGCTCGAGGTCTCCTTGCCCGGTCGTTTTCAACGACTGGAGGAGGGACGCCACGATTTCATCCTCGATGTCGCCCACAACCCCGACGCAGCGCGCCTGTTGCGCTCGCGACTGCTCGACGACGCTCCGCGTGCCGCAGTGTTCGGCGTATTCGATGACAAAGACGTCGATGGCATCATCGACTTGCTGGCTGACTCGGTCAGCAGCTGGTACGTCTGCACCGCACCGGGCTCGCGGGGCGTCGCCGCGCAAGATCTCGCCACGCAGCTACAGCGCCACGGTGCCGACGTATCAGGCGCGTATGATAAGGTGGTGGATGCATTGTTAGCGGCGTGCGCCGACAATGACCGACTCCTGATTTTCGGCAGCTTCACGGTTGTCGGTGCGGTTCTGCACCACCTGGATCAGCATGAATGAGAAGCTAAAACAGCGCATTGTCGGCGCGTCGATCTTCCTGGCCATCGGCATCATCGCAGTGCCGATGCTGCTGGACGACTACCCTGATGAGCGCGCCGCTATCGATACCGACATACCCGAACCTCCCCGGATCGAATTTACCCGACTCAGCCAGGACGTTGTGAATGCACGGATGAACGAGCTTGCCGCGCCGAGCGAGCCAACGATGCCAGCCGCGCCCCGGTTGGTCGAGACGGAGCCAGGAGCCGGCACGGTCGGTGACATCGAGGACCTGACCCTCTCCGCGCACGGCATGCCCGAAGCATGGAGCCTTCAGGTTGGCAGCTTCGCAGAACGGGACAAAGCGATTGTGCTGCGGGCGACCCTTCGCGAACGGGGCTTTCGGAGCTATATCCACGAAGTCACGACCGACGGCATCACAGCTTATCGCGTCTTCGTCGGTCCAATGTTGCAGCGCGCGAAGCTCGACGCCATGCGTGCCCGCATCGAAGCTGACTTCGGACTTGAGGGGACTTTTACGCGCTATTCGGTTGCGTCCGACCGCGGACTTGTGGGTGGCTGATGCAACCGATTGACTGGGCAATCGTTGCGCTCATCCTCATCTCAACCGCGGTCAGCCTGCTGCGCGGATTCGTCAAAGAGGCCCTGTCTCTTGCGACTTGGGTGGCGGCTACGTTGATCGCGTACATGTTCGGAGCACAAGTCTCGACGCTCCTGATTGATCACATCGAAACCCCCTCGCTCAGGCTTGCTGCCGGATCTGCCATATTGTTTTTCGGCACGCTCATCGTCGGTGGCCTCGTGGCGCGGTTGGCGCGCGAGCTGTTGAAAGTCACCGGCCTCGCCGGCGTAGATCGTATACTCGGCATGGGTTTCGGCCTCGCAAGAGGGGTACTGATCGTGCTGGTGGGCATCCTGCTGATCGAGCTGACTCCCGTGGCACAAGATCCATGGTGGCAGCAGTCGCTGTTGATTCCCCAGTTCGCTGATGCTGTCAGTTGGCTGAAGCAGACGTGGAGCGACGTGTCTGGGTCCCTCACGGGTGTGAGCGTGCCAGTCAAGGAGACATAACCTGCATCCCTGCAAGCGCGCCTTTCGGGGCGTCAAGCCTTGCCTGGGCAGGCAGTTGGCTCGCGATCCTGAACGTGACGACCTGACGTGAACCTGACCACGAAAAGTGTGGGAGAGCACTTTTTCATCACCTGCGAGTGCGAGCCAAGGAGACATCGCCATACACAGCAAGAAGTTGGACAGCAACACAAACCGGAGCCAACGCGCGTTGGTCGCACGGCTTGAGGAAGCCGTCGACCAGGTGGGCCGGGTTCTTCTGGGCAAAGAGACGCAGATACGCCTCGCACTCGCGTGCTTGTTGTCGCGGGCGCACCTGCTGATCGAAGACCTTCCCGGAATGGGCAAGACCACGCTTGCGCACGCCCTTGCCCGGGTCATGGGGCTCGGCTTCAGCCGTATCCAGTTCACCAGCGATCTGCTGCCCGCCGACATCCTCGGGGTGTCCGTCTTCGACAAGGAAACCGGCGGTTTTGTCTTCTATCCGGGCCCGGTCTTCAGTCAGGTGCTACTGGCAGATGAAATTAATCGCACGACGCCGAAGAGCCAGAGTGCGCTGCTTGAAGCGATGAGCGAGCGCCAGGTCACTGTCGATGGCGAAACCCGAGAACTGCCCGACCCGTTCTTCGTCATTGCGACCCAGAATCCGTCAAGCCAGGCTGGAACATTTCCGCTGCCAGAGTCCCAACTCGACCGGTTCCTGATGCGCCTTGAACTTGGCTACCCCGACGCGTCGGCCGAGCGGGAACTCTTGCGCGGCGACGATCGGCGGCAACTCGCCGAGTCCATTGCCCCCTGTTTTGAGCCTGCCGATCTCGCCGCCATCAGTGCCGCCGCGGTGCGTGTCCGGGTCACAGACACACTATTGGATTACGTGCAGCGTCTCGTCGCGTTCACGCGTGAATCGCCGGATTTCGCCTATGGCCTGTCACCTCGCGCCGCGCTCGCGCTCGTCGGCTGCGCGCGGACCTGGGCCGTCATGGTCGAGCGGGATCACGTCATCCCGGAGGATGTTCAGGCGGTGTTGCCGTCGGTCGTTGAGCATCGGGTGCGAGAGGCTGCCGACTTCACAGGACATGGGGGTCTCGCGTTGGCCCAACGCCTCCTGACCTCGGTAGACGTCGTTGGCTGATCTGCAGGGCGATACGTCGTCCGTGGCCACGTCCGCGGGCGTGACACTGGATCCGCGGCGCATATACATCATGCCGACACGAGAGGGCATGTACTTCGTTGCGATCATTTTCTTCATGATCGTGGCGGGAATCAATTACCAGAATAGCCTCGTCTTCGCCGTCGCTTTTCTGTTGGCGAGCCTCTTTATGGTCGCCATGCTGCATACCTACCGAAACCTCGCTGGTCTCACCATTTCCGGTCGGCGAGGGCGGCCGGCATTCGTCGGGGAGGACGCGGAGTTTCCCATCGCCGTCGAGTCAGCAGCGACTCATCCCCGCGAGGCGCTGCAGATCGGCTTCGCCGATGATCTGATGGTTGATGTGGACCTGATTGCAGACTCGTGCGTAAAAACCCATACCTTCTTGAGAGCGGTTTATCGCGGCTGGCTAACCCCCGGGCCGTTGCTTGTTCGCAGTCGTTTCCCGGTCGGAGTGTTCCGCGCATGGTCGCGGGTGGGCCTTGAGGTTGCATCCATCGTCTACCCGTCGCCGCGATTTGCGGGTGAGATTTCCCTCTCTGTTGGACACGGCGAGGACGGGCAGCTCATACGCAGCGATCGGCTCGATGACTTTCACTCGCTGCGTGCCTACGCGGAGGGTGACTCGCTGGCCCACGTCGCGTGGAAGTCCTACGCCCGCACCGGCGAACTGATGGTGAAGGAATTCGCCGGGCATGTGGACCGGCAAGTATGGCTGGACTGGGAGTTCTTCTCGGGACTCGACGTCGAGGCCAGGTTAGCGCGCCTTTGTTACTGGGTGTTGGCGCTCTCCGCGTCGGGCGACGAGTACGGACTGCGACTGCCTGGGCTGGAGATTGAACCGGCGTCGGGGGACCGGCACCGGGAACGGGTGCTGAAGGAACTTGCGCTCTTCCGGACGGAACCCGCCAATGGCTAACTTCCAGATTCCACGCAACTCACTCGCCTGAATGCTCGCGGCCCAGGGGGCGGTCATCGCGCCACATCTTCCCCGGCTGACGCCCTGGGTGATCGGCTGCTGCGTCGCCTGCGGAGTCTGGCGGGTGATGGTGTTCCGGGGTCGGTGGGCATACCCCGGTCGCTGGACCAAAGCCGCTCTCGTAATTGGCGGACTGATCGCCGTCCCGGTCTCTTACTCGAAGCTGTACGGACTCGAACCGGCGGTCGCCCTGTTGATTGTCGCCTTCACGCTGAAGCTGCTGGAAATGCAGAAACAGCGAGATGCGTTCATTGTCATCGTAATGGCTTATTTTGTTGGCGTGACCGAATTTCTGTTCGACCAGGGCATTCCGATGACGCTCTACATCATGGTCGTGATGGTCATGATTACCGCGGCGCTGGTGGGACTCAACCAAACCGTTAGCCACGGCAACCCCCTTTCGCACGGCAAGGATTGCCGGCACCCTGCTGCCACAGGCCCTCCCGATGATGCTCGTGCTCTTTGTCCTCTTTCCCCGTATCGCGCCGCTGTGGACCGTGCCGCTCCAAACGCAGACAGGTCGCACGGGAGTCAGCGACTCGATGACGCCTGGAGACATCGCGCGCCTGACGCAATCGGACGCACTTGCCTTCCGCGCGACTTTTAAGGGGAGGGCACCACCGACCAATCAACTGTACTGGCGCGGACTTGTCCTTTCACGGTTTGATGGGCGCACGTGGACCCACGAGAACCAACGGTACTTCCGCGACGGGCCACCGGTTGAGTATGCAGGTCGCATGAATGCGCGCTGGGATGGACTGATCGAACGCCAGGGTGACCCCAGTGACTACAGCGTCATGCTTGAGCCGACCAACCAGCGTTGGGTCTTTGCGCTCGCAACGCCGGTGCCCGTGTCGGATAACATTGGCCTCGTCCGTGACTATCGGTTGATGGCCAACAACCCGGTGGGGGCACGCCTGCGCTACGAGGTGCGCTCGTTCCTCGACTGCCGTGTAGAGCGTGAACTCTCACCGTTCTGGCGTCACCGAACAACGCTGCTACCCCCCGATGGCAACACCCGGAGCCGCGATCTCGCAAAGTCTATGCGCCTTTCCGCCGGGTCCGTTGCGGCCTACGTCGCGGACGTCCTTAAGATGTTCAACCAGCAGGAGTTCGTCTACACGCTTAAGCCGCCTATTCTCGGCAACGACGCCATCGACGAGTTTCTCCTTGCATCTCGTCGCGGATTCTGCGAGCACTTTGCAGGCAGTTTCGTCTTCATGATGCGCGCAGCGGACGTCCCTGAACGCGTCGTGGTTGGCTATCAGGGAGGCGAGTACAACCCGGTTGGCAATTACGTTGCGGTGCGGCAGTTCGACGCCCACGCCTGGGCAGAGGTCTGGCTCGCAGGTCGCGGCTGGGTTCGGGTTGACCCGACATCTGCGGTCGCTCCGGAACGCATTGAAGACGGCCTTGAAGCCGCCGTTGACGAAGGATTCCTCGAAGGTTCGCCGCTGTCGCTGCTCCACTACCAGACGTTGTGGATAACAGATCTGCGACTGCAACTCAGCGCGCTTGGACACTACTGGGACTCGTGGGTCGTTGGCTACAACCCGTCGATGCAGGTCAGCCTGCTGTCGCGCTTCATTGAAGACGTCTCCGTGACCAAGCTCGGCGCCATGATGCTGGCCGCGGTGTTCGCGGTGATCGGAGCGCTTGCGGTGTACCTGTTACTGACGAGCCGGCGGCAGAAGCTCGCACCCGTCGATGAAGCTTATCTCGCGTTTTGCGCCGTGCTGGCACGGCGCGGGCTTGAACGGCAAGCCGGCGAGGGGCCGATGGACTACGCGGTCAGAATCGGCATCGGCAATCCCGACATCCGGGATTTAGTGGACGCAGTCACGCAAATCTACGTGGGCTCGGCGTATGCCACCGAGACGCCAAGCACCGAGCAGCTGAAGGACCTGCGGCGGGCGATACGCAGTCTCCGATCACATATCGCCACCAGCAATGTCTGAAGGCCGGGTGCCCTCAAAAGCAAATGGCCGCTGAACTCCGGGCTGCCCTGCGCTGCAGCGCAGGTTAAACCTCGACGACGTTGACAGCCGGGATTGTCGCGCTCGCTGCACTCGCCATAAAGGACGCTATTTCATGGAAGTTCAGGTAGCGGTAGACCTCGCTGCCAACGGTCGCCAGTTCGCCGGCACGGGCCATGTACTCATCCACCGTCGGCAGTCGGCCAAGCAGGGATGCGATCGCCGCAAGCTCCGCAGACGCCAGGAACACGTCAGCACCGTCGCCTAGTCGATTGGGGAAGTTACGTGTGGATGTCGAGACCGCCGTACTATTCGGGGCAATTCGCGCCTGGTTGCCCATGCACAGCGAACATCCCGGCATCTCCGTGCGGGCTCCCGCCTGCGCAAAGATGTTGTAGACGCCTTCCTCGCGAAGCTGGTGCTCATCCATCTTTGTTGGCGGTGACACCCACAGCCGTGTCGGTATGGAGTCAACCGATGACAACATCTTCGCCGCCGCGCGAAAGTGACCGATGTTGGTCATACAGGAGCCAATAAACACCTCATCGATGTGCCTGCCAGCCACCTCAGATAATGGTTTGACATCATCGGGATCATTGGGGCATGCAAGCAGCGGCTCCTTGATCTCATTGAGGTCAATCTCGATGATCTCGGCGTACTCGGCATCAGCGTCAGGTGCGAGCAGATCGGGATCGGCAATCCATTCCTCCATTCGGGCAATCCGCCGCGCGATTGTACGGGCATCCCCATAGCCTTCGCTGATCATCCACTTGAGCAGGGTAACGTTGGAGGTGATGTACTCGATGATGGGTTCTTTGCCGAGGCGAATCGTGCAACCGCCGGCTGACCGTTCCGCCGACGCATCCGAGATCTCGAACGCCTGTTCGACTTTCAGATCCGGCAGACCTTCAATTTCGAGGATTCTGCCCGAAAATACGTTCTTTTTGCCTTCCTTGGCGACGGTGAGCAGACCGCGCTGAATCGCGGCGTACGGGATCGCATTGACCAGGTCTCGCAGCATGATTCCGGGCTGCATCTCGCCAGTGAACCGAACCAGCACAGATTCGGGCATGTCGAGTGGCATAACGCCGATGGCGGCGGCGAAGGCAACCAGACCCGAGCCCGCAGGAAAACTAATCCCCATCGGAAATCGCGTATGCGAGTCGCCACCGGTGCCAACCGTGTCGGGCATCAACATTCTATTCAGCCAAGAGTGAATGATGCCATCACCGGGCCTTAGCGCAACACCACCGCGGGTTTGAATGAAGTCGGGCAGTGTGTGCTGGGTTTCGATATCGATAGGCTTGGGGTAAGCCGCTGTATGGCAAAATGATTGCATGACGAGATCTGCCGAGAAACCGAGACAGGCCAGTTCGCGCAACTCATCTCGCGTCATCGGCCCCGTGGTGTCTTGCGAGCCAACGGTCGTCATACGCGGCTCACAGTATGTGCCTGGCCGCACGCCTGGAACGTCACAGGCTCGCCCGACGATTTTCTGCGCGAGCGTGAAGCCGCGACTGCTGGCGCCTGGATCAGCGGCCACCTTGAACACGTCGCTAATGCCCAACCCCAGGGTTTCGCGGGCGCGGGCCGTCAAACTACGGCCAATGATCAGGGGAATGCGCCCACCTGCCCGGACCTCGTCCAACAGAACGCCAGTTGAGAGGGTGAACTGGCTGATCTCCTCGCCGGTGTCTTCGTTGACGATGCGTCCGTCGTACGGGTAGACGCTGATGACATCGCCCATGGCAATCTTGCTGACGTTGCATTCGATCGGAAGGGCGCCTGCATCTTCCATCGTGTTGAAGAAGATCGGCGCGATCTTACCGCCGATACAGACCCCGCCATCGCGCTTGTTGGGGATATGCGGTATGTCCTTGCCCATGTGCCACAAAACAGAGTTCGTGGCGGATTTACGGGACGAGCCGGTGCCAACAACGTCGCCGACATAGGCAATCGGATGGCCTTTGTCTTTTAACGTTTCGATGGTCTCAAGCGGGGTTTCCATCTTCTTGATGAGCATTGACCGAGCGTGAAGAGGAATATCAGGTCGACTCCACGCGTCGCCGGCAGGTGACAGATCATCGGTGTTGGTTTCCCCCGGAACCACGAATGCAGTCACAGTGATCTTGTTGGGGACTTCCGGCTTGGAGGTGAACCATTCACCGTCCGCCCAGGACTGGAGCACACGGCGCGCGTGCTCGTTGCCTGCCGCCTTGTCAGCAACGTCGTGGAACGCATCAAACATCAGGAGGGTCCTCGACAGACCATCGGCGGCGACACTGCCGAGTTCCTCGTCATCGAGCAGGTCAACAAGCGCTTCGATGTTGTACCCACCCAACATGGTCGCGAGCAAACGTGTCGCTGCCTCGCGAGAGATGAGCTCACAGCTGTCTTCACCCTTTGCCACCGCGGACAAAAATGCAGCCTTGACGTAGGCCGCATCGTCGACGCCCGCCGGGATGCGGTCTGATAGCAGTTCTTTGAGGAAGGCCTCCTCCCCAGCAGGAGGATCTTTCAAAAGCGCAACCAGCTCATTCACCTGCTCCGCCGACAACGGCTTCGGCAGAATTCCCTCTTCAGCGCGTTCGCTCGCCTGCTGACGATATGCTTCTAGCACGATGAAACCCTCGTAAAATCAAATAGTTGTGGTGTGAAAACGGCCGCTAAGTTTAGCGTACGTGGTGTCTCAAGTTAAGCGCATAATCGGCAACGGCACTGGCTTCACTTGATTCTGCGGTATCGAAACGACATTGGGATACGATGAATCTGCGGCCCGCAGGACCGGGTACCCCGGTCCACCACCGGGACACCGCAGAATCCGATCGACCCCATGGAGTATCGACGACCCGTCCGCCTTTAGACATGGCAACTAACAGATGAACAGGCGGAATGAATGGAGAAAACGCATTGACGGTTGATGACCTTCTATACTGTGCGACACCGGAAAGCTGGCTGTGCGACGTGCCGGCAAATCTGGACGTCCTTCTCATCGACCATGCCAACTGTGAAAAAAAGGCTGCATCCACGGCGCTGAATCTCATGTATCGCTACGTGGACGACGGCGCAATGCTTCAGCAGTTGTCGCGGCTCGCGCGCGAGGAACTCCGGCACTTCGAGCAGGTTGTGCAGCTAATGTCCGAACTGGGCATCGACTACGTTCATCTGGCGTCCGCGCGTTATGCAGGGGGCCTGCGGCAGCATGTCAGAACCCATGAGCCGGCACGCCTGGTCGATCTTCTACTCGTCAGTGCCGTCGTTGAGGCGAGGAGCTGCGAACGCTTTGAAAAGCTCTGCAATGTCGTTCCGGTAACCATGGCGGATTTTTATCAGAGTCTGCTCGCATCGGAGGCAAGGCACTTTCAAACCTATCTGGCACTCGCGGCCAGAGCAACAGACGAGGATCTGAGCCTGCGGCTAGGTCCCCTGCTGGAAACCGACCGATCTCTTATTTTGGAAGTCGACACTGCTTTTCGTTTTCACTCGGGGCCCCTGGCCGGTCTGTCCTCGGTTCCTATGGGCCAGGATGACAGCTCGTAGCGTCCGTCTTCGTGCCTTAGCACCCACGCCGACGCATCCCAATCGCCCAGAACGATGCGTTTGCCATTGGCCGCAACTTCCGGCACCGCGTGCTGTGCCGGGCGATGCGTGTGTCCGTGAATCATCAGGCGAACCTTCTCATCGCGCATGGTGCGCACGACCTCTGTTGGCGTCACGTCCATGATGTCTGCTGCCGACTCTCGGGTATGTGCCTGGCTGTCCTTGCGCAGCGAGGCCGCAAATGCAGCGCGCTCGGGCAGCGTTCGGCTGAGAAAATCGGCGCGGAAGCCGTCGCTGCGCAGAATCAGACGAGCCTTCATGTATTCTTCGTCGCGCGTACAGAGGCTGTCGCCGTGCATCACAAGGACCGTCTCGCCGCCGATCTCGAGGCGGGACGGGTCGTCCAGCAGATCGAAGCCGGTACGGCGGCAAAAGTCGTCGCCCAGAAGAAAGTCGCGATTGCCGTGCATCAGGTTTTTGCTGCCCGCAGCACACACCCGCATGGCTGCGGTGACCTCATTGACGAAGGGGCCAGAATCGTCGTCACCCAGCCAAACCTCAAAGAGATCACCGAGAATGAACAGGCGATCAGCCGCAGTGAGGCCCACCAGGAAGTTTTCGAATGCGCGAATCAGGTCGGGTCTGTCGGCCGTCAGATGCAGGTCCGAGATGAAGTGTTCTGCCATGTGGTCTACGTTCGTTGAGCAATCGGACCCGCAGTTTACCGCGGTTGTCGCGTTCGCCGTGGCCTCCTGGGCAAGGGCGCCTGTCGCAACGCTTGATAACCGGGCAAGCTGCCATGACAATCCGGAGCGATGCCGAATCCGGGGCAACGTGGACGACGGGTGTGGACCTAGGGTTGCTGCGGCAGTAGAATTCGCGCCGTTGTGAAACGGGGTATAGCGCAGTCTGGTAGCGCGCCTGCTTTGGGAGCAGGATGTCGGGAGTTCGAATCTCTCTACCCCGACCACAGAACAGTCGCGACCGGTCTCACCGGTGAGAGCAGTCGCCTCGTCGATGATGCTTGTGAGCCGTTGCGTCGGTGCCCACCTCGACCAGATTGACAAGCGGCCAGTCGGATCGCCTGTTTCGGCAAGACCCGCTCGGAGCTTCGGCAAGCTGACGTGCACAAGCCAAGGCGAGAAAGCTGTTGGCTGTTCAGTCTTTTCGCAAAAATTGGACGGGTGCGGGAGAACCCGCTTCAAGGCCGAACAAAAAGCGCCAGGATTATGCGCCTGTAGCTCAACCGGATAGAGCATCGGCCTTCTAAGCCGAGGGTTGAAGGTTCGAGTCCTTCCAGGCGTACCAGCACAGAACCGCGGGCCCCCTGGACACCCGAGAAGGGTCACATTGTGAAGGGGACACAGCGGAAGGGGTCACAGCGAGAAGCGACAGACCGTAGGAGCAGGGCTCGAGAGAAGAAGCACGACTCGAAAGAAAAAGCCGCAGAATAGAGAATTCAGACAAGGGGCATGAACGTTGAGCGCCACGACCCCGCCATTGTTCGGTGGTGATTCTAGGTAGTTTGACGGTTCGCAGTTTGACGGTTCAATGGTGGGCGTAGCTCAGTTGGTAGAGCTCTGGATTGTGATTCCAGCGGTCGCGGGTTCAAGCCCCGTCGTCCACCCCATACCGCCCGCCGACCTGCCGCGCAGAGAAATCAGCCCCGGTCATGACCCTCTACTGTGTGGCACCTCAACATTCGAGGCCACTGAGGTTGAGCGACTCGCGCAGGTGCCGGTATCTCGCAGCGTTCTCAACACGTGCATCACCGAGTGCGACTGTCCGAAAAAGCATGGGAAATACAGCCTCAACCTGTGTAGAATCGCGCGTTTTTCGCGGTCCCTCCGGTCCGCCCCTGGCAACGCAGAATGAAAGGCGAGTTCCTGACCGGAAGCACTGATGCGGAGCAGACCACGAACGGCCTCTTCTGACGGTCAGGCGAGTGGTCAAGGGCACTGAGGGGGGCGCACACCCGCCCCCTGAACACGGGGCGGTATATGGGCCGACGCGGCTGGCGCAAAGTGGAGCGCAACGGTCGCACTCAGACCTCAAACACATGAAAGACACATGGTAGAATTGACACAAGCGAAAGTGGCGGAATTGGTAGACGCGCTAGATTTAGGTTCTAGTATCGAAAGATGTGAGAGTTCGAGTCTCTCCTTTCGCACCAAACCTGCTGAGCATCCGGCAAACGAGGAAATCTGATGCAAGCGACTTTGGAAACTGCAGACGGCCTGACCCGCCGACTGCTCATTACTATTCCATCCAACGACCTGGAGTCGAAGGTGGAAGACAAGCTGAAAGAGACCGCAAGGTCGATCCATCTGAAGGGATTCCGACCGGGTAAGGTTCCGGTCAAGGAAATCCGCCGTCGTTTCGGTGACGGCATCCGCCAGGAAGTTGGCGGCGAGTTGGTCCAGAGCGCCTACGGCGAGGCGATTCAGGAACAGCAACTGACCCCGGCCGGGATGCCCCAGATTGAAGATCTGGAGCTTGAGTCAGGTAAAGATCTCGCATTTACCGCCATTTTCGAGATCTTTCCCGAGATCACGCTGAGTGACTACAGCACGGTTTCGATCGCGAAACCCGTGTGCGATATAACTGAGCCCGACATCGACAAGATGGTCGAGAACCTGCGCGAGCAACGTAAGTCGTACAACGAGGTCGATCGGGCGTGTGTGGCCGACGATCAGCTAAACATCGACTTCGACGGCTCCGTCGACGACGAGGCGTTTGCGGGCGGCAGCGGTGAAGGCCACACCCTGGTGGTTGGCGCTGGCACCATGCTCAAGGATTTTGAGGATGCCCTCATCGGAGCTTCGGCCGGCGCTGCGCTCAACGCGGATGTCACTTTCCCACAAGACTATCAAAACACCGAGCTGGCTGGAAAAGCCGCAGTCTTCAAGATCAAGGTGAATTCGGTATCGGAACAAAGCCTGCCCGAACTCGATGGCGCATTCTTTGAACAGTTCGGCGTCACCGACGGCGACATGGACGCATTTCGCACCGAGGTCAAATCAAACATGGAGCGCGAACTTGCGGCCTCCATCAAAAACCGAATCAAGTCGCAGGTGATGGATGGTCTCTCCGAGATCAACAGCATCGAGGTACCAAAAGCACTGGTCACGACCGAGATTGACCGCATGCGCCAGGAGATGATGCAGCAATTTGGCGGCGGTCAGCAGTTCGATCCCTCGATACTCCCCGCCGATATGTTTGAGAGCCGCGCCGAAAAGCGTGTTGCACTCGGCTTGCTTGTCAACGAACTGGTTAGCGCTGACGAGATCGAGGTCGATGATGACCGCGTTCGGTCAACCATCGAGGAGATGGCAAGCTCGTACGAGGAACCCGAACAACTGGTCAACTGGTACTACCAGAACGATGCGCAACTCGAGCAAATCCGCAACATGGTGCTCGAGGATCAAGTGGTCGACACCCTCCTCGCCAAGGCTTCGGTGACTGACGAAGCGATGGAATATGAGGAGGCCATCAAGCCACCACCGCAGCCCGCCATCGACGAACCAGCCGACGAACCAGTCAAGGCACAAGAACCATCAGGCGACAACGAAACGATCATTGCGGACGTCGCGCCTGCCGACGCTGAACCTGACAACGCTGAACCTGACAATGACAGGACAGGCAACGGTGAGACTGATGACGGTAAGGCCTGACCAAAATAGCCGGCAGCCGGCACATCGAGGGGAATGAGTCATGGGTAACATTTTTGACCGACCGGCGCAGGAATCGCGAAATCTCGGCCTGGTGCCGATGGTACTTGAGCAAACCGCGCGCGGTGAGCGTTCGTATGACATTTACTCCCGGCTCCTGAAAGAACGGATCATTTTCGTCGTCGGCGGCATCGACGACCAGGTGGCAAACCTGATCGTGGCGCAGTTACTCTTCGCCGAATCAGAGAATGCCGATAAAGACGTACAGCTCTACATCAACTCGCCAGGTGGCTCCGTGACCGCCGGACTTGCGATCTATGACACCATGCGGTTCATCAACTGCGATGTTTGCACCACCTGCATCGGCCAGGCTGCCAGCATGGGTGCACTGCTCCTCGCCGGCGGCACCGCCGGGAAGCGTTCATGTCTCCCCAATTCGCGCGTGATGATCCACCAGCCCAGCACCGGCGGTTTTCAGGGACAAGCGTCGGACATCGAGATTCAGGCACAGGAGATCATTGATTTGCGCCAGAAGCTGAACGAGATCCTGGCTGAGCACAGCGGCAAATCGGTCGAGACGATCGCTGTTGACACTGAACGCGACAACTACATGACGGCGATTGAGGCCAAGGACTACGGTCTCGTGGATCAGGTTTACGAGCCGCGCGCGAACGATTAGCACCTGGGCAGGACGGCTGAGGTTTGCCATGGACCGACCTCAAAATTCTCCGCAAAGCGATTGTGTTGCAAGAATTAGCTGGAGCTGCGAGTTCTCATTGGCGCGTGATTTACGATAATATCCGGTTAACGGCTACGAAAAACGACCAAGAACAAACGCTGACTGATCACACATGCCATGTCCGGCAGTGTCGTCCAGATCCCGATAAGCCGGGTGTCACGGCCAAGATGGCGGGGCATTTTGGAAGAGTTCCCGGACCGGGACTCGAGATGCGATTGCGGACTGGAAAGCCAGTGGACCGGGCAAGTGTTGGGAAGGCGACAGGCTGAACGGGGGAGGGCTTGCCACCCGCCTCGACATGCCAGCGTGCAAGTAGTCAAGATTAAGACAAGAGGTGCCTGATGGCGGAAGATACAGACGGAAATGGTGACGGCAAGTTACTGCACTGCAATTTCTGTGGCAAAAGCCAACACGAAGTCCGCAAGCTGATTGCTGGTCCGTCCGTTTACGTCTGCGACGAGTGTGTCGAGCTGTGCAACGACATCATTCGTGAAGAACTCAAGGAAGGATCGGATGAGGGGGAGAAACAGAGCCTGCCGACCCCCCAGGAGATCAAGGACATCCTGGATGAGTACGTAATCGGGCAGCACTGGGCCAAGAAAGTGCTTTCAGTCGCGGTCTATAACCATTACAAACGACTGCGGTATTCGGGCAAGAAGGACGACGTGGAACTACAAAAGAGCAATATCCTGCTCATCGGTCCGACTGGCGTTGGCAAGACCCTGCTCGCCGAAACGCTCGCAAGATTGCTGGATGTGCCATTTACCATCGCAGACGCTACCACGCTGACCGAGGCTGGTTACGTGGGCGAGGATGTCGAAAACATCATTCAGAAGTTGTTGCAAAAATGTGACTACGACGTCGACAAAGCGCAGGTCGGCATCGTCTACATCGACGAGATCGATAAGATCTCGCGGAAGTCGGACAATCCCTCGATTACCCGCGATGTGTCAGGTGAGGGCGTACAGCAAGCGCTCTTGAAACTCATCGAAGGCACCGTCGCATCGGTGCCGCCGCAAGGCGGCCGCAAGCATCCCCAGCAAGAGTTCCTGCAGGTTGACACCACCAACATATTGTTCATCTGTGGTGGCGCTTTCTCGGGCCTCGACCGCGTTATCCGTGACCGCTCATCCAAAAGCGGCATTGGCTTTGCCGCAACCGTCGAGACGGAGTTGACCCGCAAGAATCTGGGCGAGACATTGCGCACCGTCGAACCCGAGGATCTCGTTCGTTACGGGCTAATTCCCGAGTTTGTTGGACGCCTGCCGGTGCTTGCCACGCTCGATGAGCTGGACGCTGACGCGCTCGTACGGATCCTCACGGAGCCGAAGAACGCCTACACCAAACAGTATGCGAAGCTGTTCGAGATGGAGAACGTGGAAATCGACTTCCGCGAAGACGCGCTCGCTGCTATCGCAGTCAAGGCGATGGATCGCAAGACCGGTGCACGTGGCCTCAGATCAATCCTCGAGGCCGTGTTGCTCGAGGTCATGTACATGATCCCGTCAGAAGACGATGTCAGTAAGGTCGTCATCGACGAATCGGTCATCATGGGCAAATCGGAGCCTATACTGATATACGAGAGCACGAATCAGCAGAAAGCTGCGCCAGAATAGCTAGTTCTTGTCCCAAAATTGCCATCCTGACAATTCTTGGGAGTCGGTTTGCAAGCAAACCTCGCATTTGCTGCGGCGGAAGAGAGGCCTGCGGAAAATGGCGGTTTATCCCTGCACCGCACACTAGTTCCTGAATTTCACAACTTTTGAACAAAAAGAAGGCCAATCGGCCCTCTTTTTGTGGTTTTGTTGCTAAATTTAGGAAACGGACTGACAGCAGATGGTGTGTGGTCCACAATGCTTTGAACCGTTGCAAATGGAGACTACATGACGTCACTCACAAGTGTGCCCATCGTTACCCTCAGGGACATGGTGGTGTACCCACATGGCGTCCAGCCCCTCTTCATTGGCACAGAGAAGTCGATTCGAGCACTCGACCACGCTCAAAAGCATGACGCTGAGAAGCGGGTGCTGCTGGTTGCCAAGCGCGATCCAGAACAGGCCGAACCCGGGCCTGACGACCTCTATGCTTTTGGCACGGTGGCCACGATCCTGCAGCTGATCAGGCTCCCGGACAAGACAGTGAAGATACTGGTCGAAGGAGGCAACCGGGCCAGCATCGACAGTATTCAGGACGGTGAAGACTTCTTCGTCGGCGACGTCGAACTCGTCGATGAGGACGAATTAGACCCGGGTGAGTCAGAGGCGCTCGTGCGAACGCTGATGACAGCGTTCGACCAGTATGTACAGTTGTCCAAGAAGGTTCCGCCAGAGGTCATGACGTCGCTTTCAAGCGTGAACGAGCCGAGTCGTCTGGTCGACACGATCACCGCGCAAATGAGCCTGAAGCTTGAGGAAAAACAACAGATCCTCGAGATGGTCGGGCTACACGACCGTATCGAGCACATGATGAAACTGCTTGAGTCCGAGATCGGTCTGTTCAAGGTCGAAAAGCGCATTCGTGGCCGCGTCAAAAAACAGATGGAAAAGAGTCAGCGCGAGTACTACCTGAACGAGCAGATGAAGGCGATTCAGAAAGAACTCGGGGACACGGAAGACGTGCCCAATGAGCTCGAAGAGATCCAGAAAAAGTTCGAAGAAGCCGGCATGCCGAAGGAGGCGAAAGACAAAACCCGCGGTGAGATCAACAAATTGAAGATGATGTCGCCGATGTCGGCCGAGGCGACGGTCGTTCGCAGCTACATTGACTGGATGCTGAGCATTCCGTGGAAGAAGCGATCACGCGTGCGCACGGACATCGCCGCCGCCGAGGAAGTGCTTGAGTCGGATCATTACGGCCTCGACGAGGTTAAGGAGCGCATCCTTGAGTATCTCGCGGTGCAGCGCCGCGTGAAGAAGTTGAAAGGCCCGGTTCTGTGTTTGGTCGGGCCGCCCGGCGTCGGCAAGACCTCGCTTGGTGAATCGATCGCGCGAGCAACGAATCGCAAGTTCGTCCGTATGGCATTGGGTGGCGTTCGTGACGAAGCCGAAATTCGTGGCCATCGTCGCACCTACATCGGATCCATGCCGGGCAAAATCATTCAGAAGATCTCAAAGTCGGGTGCGAGAAATCCGCTCTTTCTGCTCGACGAAATCGACAAGATGGGGCAAGACCATCGCGGTGACCCCGCCTCCGCGTTGCTTGAAGTGCTGGACCCGGAGCAGAACAACACGTTCAATGATCACTATCTTGAAGTGGACTACGATCTGTCCGAGGTCATGTTCATCTGTACGTCGAATTCAATGAACATTCCAGCACCGCTGCTTGATCGTATGGAGATCATTCGGATACCCGGGTACACCGAAGACGAGAAGCTGAACATTGCAGAACGTTACCTTGTGCCGAAGCAGATCGGTCACAACGGCTTGCGCAAAAACGAGTTGACGGTCGGGAGCGATGCGATCTGCGACCTGGTTCGATATTACACGCGCGAAGCAGGGGTACGCGGCCTGGAACGCGAGATCGCCAAGCTTTGCCGCAAGGTTGTTAAAGACGCCGCACTGTCGGCCGAAGACCCAAAATCTGTGAAGATCGGGAGTGATGAACTCGAGACCTTCTCCGGCGTTCGCAAGTTCTCGTTCGGCCGGGCGGAAACCCAGGACGAGATCGGCCTCGTTACCGGACTTGCAGTAACGAGCGTCGGTGGCGAACTGCTCTCGATCGAAGCAGTTGCCGTCAAAGGCAAGGGGCAGCACACCCGAACGGGTTCCCTCGGCGACGTCATGCAAGAGTCAATCCAGGCGGCAACAACGGTTGTGCGAAGCCGCGCCCAGGTTCTGGGCATCGCGAAAGACTTCCATGAGAAATACGACCTT
>Ga0115002_10000715_pt1 | contig 46536 bp, 50 predicted proteins | sample ArcticOcean_MG_C_8_FD_89576 | JGI IMG/M metagenome (GOLD analysis project Ga0115002, IMG submission 89576) | Marine microbial communities from western Arctic Ocean - ArcticOcean_MG_CB11_86 | ecosystem: Environmental > Aquatic > Marine > Oceanic | place: Arctic Ocean: Canada Basin | collected... | reverse complement strand
TCTTCTGGAGAAAACGCTCTCTTTTCAATCACTTGCCTTCTGACATAAGTTCCACGTTTGAAGAAGTTCGGATAGTCATTGTAATTTATTCCCTTTTGAAACAACAACTCTTGAAGCTCATTGTTGTTTTTTCCTTGGAGTTCTTTGTGACTATAAACCGATTGAGCAGCCATTTGAATTGAGTTGCGGTGGGCGTCTTGCTCTCTCCAAATGAAATAGTTAGTTGCTTCATACATCACAGGGACTTCCCACACCCTGTTATCAAAGACTGGAAGCTCTTTTCTTTTTTCGGGCAGAAAGTCTTCTAAAAGCTTGTTGAACTTTCCAGTCGCTAATGAGCCAACTACCGAACATAGTTTGGAAAGCTTTCCTCCAAAATATAATTCAGCCTTGGGGTCTTCTGCCAACCAGACCAAGGATATTTCATCGCTTTGTGTGTATCCACACCGAGCGTTAGTTTCCTCTACAAGAAACTTGGTAGTCTCAACCATTAGGTTAGACAAACGCTCGTCATAAGGTCTTTTGAGGCCATTTGTGAAGCTGTGAAATGCCCGTCCGTCACATCGTGCAATGACCGGAATCATTGGTAGCATTTGGTGAGCGTATCGACGCTCGTACCATTTCATTCGGTCGCCTAAACTTGAAGTGTCCATTTTCCATCCTTGGAATGTTAAGTGTTAATCGTCACTGCCACCGTCATCACCGCCGCTGTCGTCGCTTCCGTAGTCGAAAGATGAGCTTTCATTGACTTCTGCTGGAGGAGCAGGAGGTGGTTCTGGTTTCTTTTCCTCTTCGACAATTTCTGGGACAACCGCTTGCCCCGGCCCGTGGCCGAAGTCCTTCAGGTCAGGTTCAGGCATAACAATAGGCGGCGAAGTTTCATCACCACCAAATATGGCCTCTTCTATGACCTCTTCGATGATTTCTCCGACTATTATTTCTTCCACAATTCCCCCGTCGATTTCATCTTCGACTTGATCGAAGATTGTTTCATTCACCGGGGGAAGCGGCGGATCATCAAACACCGGAGGCGCAGGTGTTATAGGAATTATATCTTCCTCACCTTTAGCAATGCTATTATTGCGAGAAATGCAATACACAATCACTACAGCTACAATCGCACAACCTAAAAGTACCCATTCCATGGTCTCTCTCTCTCTCCTTGATTTTGTGAATTAGTCAACAACTGGTCCTTTGGCCTCTTTACGAGCCCTTGCAAGAATGCTGGCAGTATCATTGCTTTCATCTTCTGATGATCCCTCATCATCCTCTGGTGGACTTTCAATTGCTTTAAGAAGGTCTCCTAAAGCAATAAATCCTTCTCCGACAACTGACATGCTTTTAATTCCGAGCCCTTTGACTTCAGCAACAGCATCAACAGCTTTTTCTCTTAAACCTTGATAAAACTCTTCTGTGTTTTCCGCATTGAATCCTGCGGCATCAAGCTTTTCGAGTATTTTTTCCATTGCAGCAGAGGCATCTTCCAGAGGATCATCTGGATCTGGATTTTCTTCAGAAGGCTCTTCTTTAGATGTTGCTTGTGATTTATAAGAAGTAAAAGCCCCAGACAAACTGGCCAATGTATTCACTTGGCTCAAGGTGGCTCCATCTTTGGAGTCCAAAGTTTGCAAAGCATCTGTGCGATCATTGCCCAGATAAACAATCGATCCATTTGAAAATACAGCGTACATAAAAAATCCTCCTAATGGCCAAAGTTAAGGTCAATAGGAGGATATCTGTTTTTGCTATCTGGGTCAAGTCTTATTCGACAATGACAAATCCATCGTCAACTGGGCCTTCGTTCAAAAGAACATCAGGTTGTGGTTGATCTTCGCCTTCATGCAATTTTTGCACTGGCGTATTGGCATTGATTACGTGCTCGATTTCCCCGTGTTCTGTAATTGTTTCTGGTTGATCCAGAAGCAGTTTTTCTTGTTCTTGTTCCATTGTTGCCTCTTGGAGTGCTTGCTCCTGCTGTTCTGGTGTTTGAAGAACTTTGATCAATCTTAGATGACCGTTACGCACCAGTTGCATATAATAGTCGTCACCCTGAAATTGAGATTTTGGTCCAACCGAACGAAGACCGCTCTTCGTAGGTCGAGGTAAAGACAAGTCTGCTTCTGAATGATTTTCATAAAGATAAAGACCGTTTCCACCCATATCATTTTCTAATTTCTCGTGTTTCCACGCTTTCTTTTCATACTTATTCATTTTACGATATTTCATCGATAACTCCCTTTGACTTAACTAAACTACCACAGTATAATAGTCACCTACTAATAATTTTTGGAGGGCGATATGCTCAAACCTAAGAAGTGGTACGACGTGTACCCATATGGGACGAAAGACGGCGATGAAGAGGCTCAGGTGTTTCGGGCTCTTTCACGTCACCCAAAATTTGATTACAGAAGCACAGCAGCTATCATTAAAACCACTGGAATCAAACGAGAACGAGTCGAAGAAATTATCGACAAGTACATGAGTTGTGATCCACCTTTAATATTCCCTCATAAAACAAATGAAGAGCATTGGGGATACTGGGAGAGATGTACAGATCGTCTTGAAGATGATATAAGAGATATCTCATCTAAAGATAAAGATGATCGTGTCGATAAGCATCTTGCTGGTGCAGACATGATAGACAATAGCACTCCAGCTAGTGCTTTTAGCAAAGATGACAAAGACGCTTGTAATGTTGATGAATGGACGTTAGATGTATAAAAAAAGCCCAGCATTTAATGCTGGGCTTTTGTCCACTTGAAGAATCTTTTGCTTAGAGCGGCGTGTTTCCTGCATCCTTACGATCCTTAACTTTCTTGGCATTTTTCAAGTCAAGATAAGCGGTGGCTACGGTAGGAGCAAAATAAGCATCCGGGTATTGACTTCGGACATATCCTGAAGGATATTCCTGAGACAGACCCGCTCGATGTGTATTCTCGTCGGTCGTGGGCAGAGGAAGACTCTTTTCTTGGCACCAATCTACAAAATTTATCATGTTTCTTTCCTCTCGTAAAGTAAGCTTACTTCAATTATATAGCTGCCTGTTGCGAAAATTCATGGAGATTATTAGAATATGGGCATGAGTAAAGCCTTAAAGAAATATTCTGTATCAACAGAATTAGCTGTGGAAAATGCAGGCAACGAGCTTTCTGATACTTTTTACCACAATTGCATGTTTTGTGAGAAACTTGTAAAAGTTTCATCAAATAACTTCGAATCATGCAGGCGATTGGGGGGTGGGAAATTTTATTGTCCGTTCTGTTTAAGGAACAATTTTCATTATCGAAGTTCCAAAAATGTTTTGATGATGTCTTATCGTGCAATTTTTGCTCAATACTATCATCAAAATTACTTGGACAATGAGCCAGACTCTTCTAAAAGGTTATGGCTTTCTGACATTAAAGAAATGATTTCAAACCACGAAAACGCAGGTCTCAATTGTCCTGTGTTTTCATATGATCCAACAACATATCTTTGGTTCATTGATTTTAACAAAATTGGTAGTGACTCAAGGAAGGCACCGATCCTTGATGTTCAATCTACGGCAATGGCAATTTTGTGCAACTTTCGCCTGTCTGATATTTATGGCTTGTATGCCCTTGAGGACATGTGGAAAAAGTTTGACAAAGCGATTGCTTTGTTTTATGAGAAACGTCAACGACCGGATAATCGTCGTGTGCTCATCCCAACATTGAATGGGATAGTTCATGGACAGAATGCTAGCAAAGAAGATCGAAATTTCGTTCCTTCCATGCTTCGATTAAAATAGTGTTGACACTATCTTAAAATGGTGCTACAAATAACCCTTCTAAAATTAAAAGGAGAAGTCATGACGACTTTAACAGTAACAGTAAAAGAGAGACAGGGCAGCTTTGAAGGAACAGTGGATGTTCCCGGCCTCAAGAGGACCAAGCTGGCTCGTAAAGATGGACAGACTACGTTTGAAACAACGGGTGCTTTGAAAACAACGGCACGTGCCGTGGCTAATCGACTTGGCTCAACAGTTGAGTACAACGAACCAACCAATAAAGCTGCCAAGAAGTCAATCAAGTCCAAAACAACTTCAAAGCCGACTTCAAAGAAGACGACTAAGAAGCCAACTTCAAAGAAGACCACGCCCACTTCAAAGAAAACGAAGAAGCCAACTTCTAAGAAGACAACCAAAACCAAAAAGTGATGAAACGCTTTTTGATAGCAGTTGCTACAGCAAGAAAAGACGTGATTGAATAGATTCAATCACGTCTTTTTTATTTGACGTAAAGCATCAAGAGCCAATAGTCTTTCTTGGCCTGTCTTTTCAAAAAGCAATGTCCCACGCATGTTGCGCCATTCTGCTTTTTCTTCTTGTGGCAACTTAGTCTGAATGTCATCTAGTTCTCTGCTCAACTCATCTATCATCATGTCGATGGCCCATTGTTCCATTAACATGTAATTGACAGTTCCAGAGAATGTCATATCCACATGACATGCGACTCCCGGAATGCACACAGCCACTCGTCTATTCTTCTTAGATATTTTGGTGAATATGAAATGATCATGAGGATGATCTTTTCCTGTAAGCTCTTCATCTAGCCAGATATCTTTATCTTCTCGCAATGTCTTAACTTTTGCTCCAAAAGTCATACATGTGCTTAAAGTATATCTCCAATGGGACGAAGGTGTTTTTATGACCTTTGAAAACTCTCCACCATTGTAATATCTGGTGTACTTGTCAGGATGATCATATAAGGTCACATAGTCGGATCTTTTGATTCCTTCTTCAAGTAATTTTGGTGCCGATCCCAAGTGTAGATAATCATCTTCGCAGAAGTACACAAGCTCATTATCGTCTTCTTCTAATGCCATTTCGAAGGCTTTTCTAAACGAACCGGCATTTCCTTCGCTAGTCAAAGTCACAGGAAGACCGGATTTATTGAGCATCTTTATGGTTTTGCGTTCACAATTATCCGCAATGATTCTCATTGGCGGAACATAAGATTCATCTGCTGGATCAAATCCTTCAAAAACAACTCCAGCAAAAGCTTTGCAGAAGTTCATTAAACAAACTTCTTTGGTTGCTCCAATTAGCTTGGACTTGTCATAAGACTTATCTGATATCCTGTAAAAGATTTTCATTACGTGCCTTTCTTGGCGTCATCCCACATCCAAGATAAAAGTTTTTCATCTAATGCTTCTTGAATGTTGGCAAAAACTCCTGCCCAGTTTTCTCTTTCTGATTGTCGGAATAAACGCACGCTGTCATACCATTCTGTGGTATCGCCGCTTTTCTTCCATCGCCAATCTGGATTGTAAGGAATCGCAACCCAGCAAGGAACTCCCATTGCCCCAGCTAAGTGTACGGTGGCAGTGTCACAACATATCACCAAGTCTAGCCCAGCTAAGATTGTAGCTGTGTCTTCGAAGCTTTGAATCATTGGAGTTAGATCGACTAATCCCATGCTGTCACATCCTTCGCAATAGTCTACGATGTTTCTTTCAGCTTGGAATGAAGAAAGCCTTTCAGGACTTTCTGTTGGATACGCCACCGTTCCGTAATTCCTCTTTGCCACATCAAGTTGTAAACTAAACAACTTTACGTTTTCAGTGTCATGTAAACTTTGAAAATTCTTTAGAGGAATTGATCTTTGTTTATCATGTGGATGAGCAGGACTTCCGGCCCAGATGATTCCAATATTAAAGGTTTCTCCATAATCATCTGAAAGATACTTTTTGAAATCGCAAGTTGCTGGAGAAAGATAAGTTTCTCCAGTAGGGTTTTGGATTTTCAAAAGATGAGGAAGACTCATAATGGCACATTGGTAATCATACTCTGGGAATTCATCTCCCTTGTGATACACAATGTCTCTTTGAACTGTTTCATCAACGAATTCGTGTCTTTCCAAAAGTTCTTTTAGAGTAGGGGCACAGTGAACAATCACATAAGCCCCAAGAGCTTTTAGTTCACGAGCATATCTCACAAACTGTAATCCATCTCCTAATCCTTGTTCGCAGTAGATTAAGAACCTTTTGCCATCAAGAGAATCTTCGCCATTCCATTTCTTGCTTTGATCATATTGTTTAAGATAATGCCCCATCTGAGGATAATATTCAAATCGCCATTCGTACTCCTTGCAACCATCTACAAAGTTTCCTTCAAGATGATTGACCATAGCAAGATCAACGTGAGCGGCTGAATAATTTGGGTCTAGTTCAACGGCTCTATCAAAACATCTTTTAGCATTGTCGAAATCATGCAATTCTCCATAAATGCCTCCAAGGTTGAGATACATCTGTGGAATTTCTTTTATTTTAATTGCAGTTTCTAGTTTTTCTACAGCAGTTTCTCTGTCGCCTTTGTTTCTGTATTGAAGAGCAATGTTGTTTAAGAATAAGAATTGCTCTGAATTCAATTCAATTGCCTTATTCATATTTTCAATTGCTCTGTCTTGATTATCCAATCCAGCATATGCTAAGCCAATGTTATTGTGGTTGTCTGCTGATGTGGGATCAAGTTCTATAACAGTTTGGAATATTTCCACTGCTTCTGCGTTTTGCCCCATTCGATGCTTGCATAATCCCAGTAATTGCAGTCCCGCAAGATGCTCTGGATCGCATTTAAGAAGTTGCTTTAATACAATTTCTGCTACGTCTGGTTTTTCTCCAAGTAGTTCCCCTGCTGTCTCTATCGCTTTGTCCATAATATCGTTTGCTCTTTCAAGAACATCGTCTTGGACTTCATCTTGTTCTGCTATCATAAAAAACTCCTTTTTTACATACATAACAATAGAGTATTCACATCTACTTTTTAGGCATTTATGTAAAAGGAGGCTAATATGTGCAATTGTGGCGGGGGCAGAAGAGGTGCCCCTCGTAATTTTCGTAAGAAGACGTTGACCCCAAGTGTGGGACCAACATCTGTGCAAGGAGGTACAGCAGCAGGCCCTTCCCCGGCTCAACTTAGAGCTTTAGGATTGCAATCAGCCGTATCTCTTAATCAATCTCGTCGTCTGGATGAAAATCGCAGACAACTAGAGAAGAAGAGACGAGATGCTATCAGAAGGAGATTGAATAAATAATTCAATCATAGAACAAAAAGGGCCGCTGAGTAATCAGCGGCCCTTTTTTAATTGATGGGATTCAAATCGTCATATGACTGCCGATAATGATCAGTAGTCCTTCGTTTTTGCTCAGCACCAATTTCTGGCCCTTTGAATGTCGCACCGGTTTCTGGATTGATTTGTTGCATCAACTCACGTCCACCGATTACAGGCGGCTGATAAGGCTGTGTGACCCATTGACCTTGATTGTAATCGCCTCCCAAGTGAGACATTCTTTGAGCAAGTTTAGGGTCTCCAGCCACTTGACCTAATTCTCGCAAGTCTCCTTGCATAGCAATAGCCATTTGATCGTTGTGTGAATCAATTTCTTCAGGAGACATCAATCCTCCACCCGTCTTAACTGATTTAGCAGTTAATCGCTTTTGATCTCTGGCTTTGATGACCGAAGTTGCGTTTTCATGATCAAAGCTTAAAGCACTTACCAAGAACTGAACAGCATCTCCTAAATCGCTTGGGTATTTCAAGCTGTTTAGTTGAGATTGAATGTTTTGGTTATTTTTCAACAACCAAGCCAGTATTACTCTGGGGTTCTTTGAATTACCCAGACGATCCATTCCTTGAACATCTATATCCATTCCGGGAAACACTGATTCAAGTAATCCAAGATCGGCGTAGTTGTTCAAGAACTGAGCCGTATTTTGGGATTGCTTGACTCCTGCCAAGAACTCCATTTGGATTCTTTCTCCGGTCAATCCATGAGATCGAAGATCCCTGAAATGTTTTATTGCCGAAAGAGTGTTTTCATCCAAGAAATCATTGACACTTCCGGGATTGAACCTAGAGAAGAATCTCATGAGACGTAAAACTCTCAATTTATCTTCTTCAATTCTTTCCATGGGATCGCCTACAAAACGAGCAACGCCATCTTTGATGTCTTTTATTCCTTGACCATCAGGATTGTAATCCAAAATCTCTTTGTCGTGAAAATCATAGTAGAGATTGTTCATGGTAAGGTCACGTCGCATCGCATCTTCTTCGATGGGAGCTTGCTCAACCCTATCAGGTCGCCTGCCATCTGCCACTCCAACGTCTCGGCGGAAAGGAGCGATTTCAATTGCTTCCTTTTCTCCTGCGACATGGGCAAAGACCACACCAAAAGTGTCTACAGATTCCTTTTCAGCTACTTTGATTCCCTTGCTTTGAGCGTAAGGGGTTCTCAGTCGATGAAGAATTTCCTTTTCTGATAGGCTGGTGGTAAGATCGTAATCTTTAGGAGTCTTGCCATGTAGCCAGTCACGAACGGCACCGCCAACAACTTTGACGTTTACGTTTGGGTCGCCTTGCCTGAGCGCATCATCCAACACAAACACCTCTGAGGGTATTGGAATGTCGGTTTTCATTCTGGTAGGTTCTGCGGCGTTCATGAAACTCTTAAATCCTTCTGCAAGCAACTGTTGGATTTGTTCTGGTGTTAATTGAGGGAACTTTCCCTTTAACGCTGATGTTTTTTGGATGCCAGTCATTTGCCTTCCTTTGAGCATGGCGGCAAATTGTTCTGGGCCACCATCAAAGGCTGGTTTCTGTCTGGATATATTAGCTGCTCTTTGAGCACCACGTTCAGAAGATCGCACCAAATTTTGTACGTTCTTTCCAATAGATGCCATAATGGTATCTTCTGGTCGTCTTCCCATCTTGTCAGACCACATGAGAATTAGCAAGAGCCTCATTCGCAAACTGTCTTTGACTTTATCTCCATCAAAGTTTTCAGTGACAAATCTTTTGGAAAATCCTTGACCACTGGCAAAGTCCATGTGATGTTCGATCAACCAATTGATTAACTCCTCATTTTGCATGTATAAATCGATGGTCTCTTTGGGGGCTATCGATTGCAATTTTTGCATTTGGGGGAGGTAATGCTTTTTATCTTGATGGCCAATGGCCTGAATTCTTCCTTCGCCACCTTGTCTCCATGGTTCTCCGTCAATTGTAGTGGCCGTAGATTTTCCAATGTCATGCAGCCATGCTGCAAGAACAACTATTTGTGTGGTCTTTTCATCCAGACGGAAGTTTATTTGTGATAGGATATCCTGCAAAGGATGCCCTTCGGTGGTTTGAGCCGCTTGAAGCTCCTGTATGGCTCTTGGAACGGCTTTGCGAACCAGCCTTGAATGGATTAACGCATCCCCTTCAGGGTGATGGCCGGGGTCTTGAGGGACGCCCTGTAAAGCCTGTTTGTATCCTTGAGCCAACTCACGTCTGGACTCTCTAAACTCTTTCCAGTTTTTCATGATGTTATTTAGACACATTCTATCTCATTTGGTTCAGTCATCAGCCATATTCAATTTTGGACGCTTATTTGGCATTTCCCATTTTTTGTCAGAAATATCCTTGTTGAGTTCAGTTTTCCTGAATTCTAACAGTAAAGCTTGGTCCTCTGAATGCCACACATAGAGAATTTTTATTGGAATGCCATTTTCATCACATTTTTGAATATCAGCAGATGCTTGAGGCACACCGTTGATATCTGTGACAATGAATCCAGAAATTCTCTCTTCTAATTTGTTGATGAAGATCGAGACCAAAATTTGTGCCCCTTTTGCGTTCTTTCTGAGATACACAATGATTAAATCTTCTTCGGTTTCCACAATTTTTGTATCTTCTAAAATGACAATTTCAGTGATTCCAAGAGACCTCATCATAAAATGAGGATTGAATCCAGACTTCAATCTGGTCTTCCCATAATCTTCATGCTTGGCATAATGCAAACCGGGGTCTGGGTCTCTTCGAGACCAATACCAAAAAAGATCGTCATTTGATCCTAGATCAAGTTCATCCCCCATGATAGAGGATATTTGCAATCTGAACCTTTTCTGTTTTTCATAACAGACTTTTCCAGAAAGATTGTATCTTGATCCATCTTGCCAAACCTTGACTTTAACATCATCACATAAAAAGCTCGTGATGGATTTGTTTCGTTCATTTAGTTTCTGAACTAGCTTTGGTATCACCAATGTAGTAGGTGGTTTTTTGACTTCTTCAGATTTTTGAATTACCTGAGATTGGGGGATAGGGTCTATCATCTTAACCCACACAACTAATCCAATCAGCATGGTCAAGGTGATTATGCCCATTATGAGGAATGGTCTAAGCTTCATAATCTTCACCTATAAAAAAATAACCTTGGCGAGAGTGCCAAGGTTATTATATGAAACTTTGCTTTAATAATCAAGATTATGTAGCATCGTGACTCAAAGTGAATTTCGGTGTGATGTTCAGAACGTCGCCGTCTGCCAAAACACGTGAAGTAGCAAATCGTTCTGACCATAGAACGTCACTTGAACCTGCGCCTTCTACCCAATAACCGTAAATTGTGTTTCCGGTTACTCCTGCTGTCCAAGAGCTAGGGTTTGTTCCGTAAGAAGCTTCTGCCTTCGTTCCGTTAACTGTGGCTGCATTCCACAAAGCTCTTGTCAAAGTACGAGCAGCGTAATTTGTAAAGCTAGCTTCTGTGAAAGATCCTGTAACATCCGTGGCATCTGGGGTGTAGTTGTTCTTGAATAACTTCAAGATATAATCTTCGTCTGTCGATAGAGCGTCTCCAAGCATCTTATCAAGAAGCTGAAGTTCTCCTACTGATGGTACCATTAAGGCCATAATTATCTCCCTTATTCGAATAAAAGGTGTTTCATATAGTTATGCAACAAAATTTGTTTTTGACACACTATTATACTTGGACATAAACATTATACCTTTGGACAAGGAGCCCTTATGAAAATTTACTTTATCCAATCTGGCGAAAATGGGCCAATTAAGATCGGAATAACTTCTAATTTGAAGAGCAGACTAAGTGCTATGCAGTCTGATTGCCCGTTCAAGCTGAAATTGTTGGCCAGTTTTTCTGGCAGCAAAGAAGACGAGATATCGTTGCATAGTGAATTTTCTGATTGCAAGCTGCGTGGAGAATGGTTCAATCCAGTTTCGTCTTTAGAGAGTTTGATCGAATCAATACTACAGAACAATCCAAGTTCTTCGTGCTTAGACAAGCCTCATTCAAAGCCTCGTCTTAATCAGAAGCCTCACAAAGATGAACTCCTGAATCTTAGTAGAGAAGAGATCGCAGAGAAGTTTGGAGTCTCTGAAAAAACTGTCATTCGATGGCTGAAGCACCACAAAATGTTTGAGGGGAAAGGCAGGAGGCTCAATCAAACCAAGGCTGACAAGATTAGGGCAAAGTACAAAGCCGGAATGTCTATGAAAGACTTGTCCACAGAGTATGAAGTGACTTTTGCGACCATTAGCCGAGTCATCAACAACATCACATACAGGATAGACAAGAAGACTTACGCAAAAGTCACCGTCTCTTACAACCCCAATTAGACCTTCGGTATATCAGGTCTTCTGTCTGTCGCAGGTAAATCAAATTGTTGACGACAAGCTGTTATGGCTGCTAAGAATGCACCGCTTTTTGGGTTACAAGTATCAGACTTGAATATCTCACATCCTGCATAGAAGAATCTAACATCTGCACAATCCAAGTATTCGTTTGGCGAGTTTACAACACAAGCGAAATCATAGTCAGTACATGTTCTATCAAAGAATGTTAATGTAAAGTCTGATGCGACACTGACAATCAATCCTCCATCGGTCTCATAACTGTAGAAGCTTTTGACAACATCAGATGATCCGTTAATGAACACTCCACCGTTGGATGTTGGAATCATTGCAATGTTTGCAATTTGTTCTCCACCTGTTATTACGCCTCCCGTTGAGATGAATGTGAAGTCTCTGAAGTTTACAATTGCCGTTCCTCCAATTATCGCACCTCCAGATGTTCCTGTAAGCCCACTGAATGAAGCAATGGCACTTCCATCGATTATCACCAGCCCTGTTGAGTTGTATTTGTATGATACCCCGGTAAGTGCGTCTTGCCCATTTGTTATCACACCACCTGTTGAGATGTATGTGAAGCTTTGAGTGTTGATTGCAGCCACTCCACCAACTAATACACCTCCTGTGTTTCCGCTAATCAATTCTATTGAGTCGCCGCCAATGACAACTTTGCCACTTGGATTATAACTGAAACTTGGTTGGGTGGTTTCTGATTCTCCTCCAACTGTCACTTGTCCGGTAGATGTGTAAGTTATTCCGAATACAACATCTGCTGATCCACCAACAGTAATAATGTTTCCATCTGGCAAGGAGTGGAAGAATCCAAGACCTCTACGTCCAGCTACTCCTCCAGTAGAAACTCCTCCGCTGGCAAAGACTTGGAATGTATCAGATGCACCTTTGGCTGAACCGCCAACTACAGCACCGCCAATTCCATCTACTTGATCAATGAAATCTGGATCGGCTTCACCGCCTACTATTGCACCGCCAATTGGAGTGATGTTTCTGGATATGACTTCAAGTACCACGCCACCAGTTAATGCACCGCCAGAATGAGAAGGCTCAATGCCTATTATTCCGCTTCCTTCAGATATAACTCCTCCGGTTGATGGAGTGTTATACAAGGCTACAGCAACTCCATTTCCTCCAGATAGAACTCCACCCAATGCAATTTTTGTAGTTCGAACTTCAATAGGAGTTTGTCCGCTTACAATCGATCCGCCATCAACTGTTAGGTTGTAAGAAACAAGAGGAGTTGCTGTTCCTCCAGATAATACTCCACCTAAAGCAATTTCATCAAATGTTGTCCCTGTTCCAGCAGATCCTCCAGTGATTGACCCACCTGAAGTGATTGCAGAGTAAATTGCGATTGTGGTTGCAATTCCTCCAACAATTGATCCACCAGTAATTGGTGGTTGGTATTTCAATAGAGAAACAATAGTTCCGCCAGCTATTGCACCACCAACAGCAACTTCAACATATTGCCTTCCTTCAGTTGCAATTCCACCAGCTATTGCACCACCAACAGCAACTTCGTCATAAACAGCAGTAGTTATTCCACTAACTAATGCACCACCACCAACGGATGGTTGTATGCCAATTTCTGCAACGCCAACGACAATTGCGCCGCCAGCAGTCTCTATATTGTATAAAATGCCTTCGGAAACGGTGCCGCCGATGATAGACCCACCAGAGATAGCTGGGTTATAAGTGACTCGGGGGTCTGTTACACCACCGGTTATGGCACCGCCCGAAGGCTGAATATCGAATGTTCTTTGTAATTTTCCGCCAGCAATTGCTCCACCAGCGGGAACAGGATTGTAGATGGCTGTAACAACAGCAACACCGCCTGTTAGAGATCCGCCACCAACAACAGTTTCTCCACCTATTGTTTCGACAGCAGCACCGCCAACAATTGCTCCACCGCCAATTGCAATAATATCGCTGAAGCTCTCATCGGCAGTTCCGCCGATAACCGATCCACCAGCAGGAACAGGGTTGTAGATGGCTGTGACTGTTGCAACACCGCCAGTTATCGCTCCACCACCAATTGCAGGAATGTGTAAAGTTAGCTCTGTGGCAACACCGCCGACAATTGCTCCACCGCCGACTTCAATGATGTCAATAAAATCTGGGTCAGCAACGCCGCCAGCAATTGCTCCACCGGCAGGAACAGGATTGTAGATGGCTGTGACATCTGCAACACCGCCTGTTAACGATCCACCTTCGACAACAATTTCTCCACCTGTTGTTTCAGTGGCAACGCCGCCGACAATTGCTCCACCGCCGACTTCAACGATGTCGCTAAATCTGTCGTCTGCTGTTCCGCCGATAACTGAACCGCCAGCAGGAATAGGATTGTAGATGGCTGTGACTGTTGCAACACCGCCAGTTAATGCTCCACCGGCAGGAGTCTCTTCAATAACTCTGCCTTCATTTGCAACACCACCGACAACCGATCCACCAACAGGAACGGGATTGTAAATTGCTGTAACAACAGCAACACCGCCAGTTATTGCTCCACCACCAATTGCAGGAATGTGTAAAGTTAGCTCTGTGGCAAGACCACCGACAATTGCTCCACCGCCGACTTCAATGATATCAATAAAGTCTGGGTCAGCAACGCCACCAGTAATTGCTCCACCAGCAGGAACAGGGTTGTAGATGGCTGTAATATCAACAACGCCACCAACAATTGAACCACCGGCAGGAACAGGATTGTAGATGGCTGTGATTGTTGCAATGCCGCCAGCCAATGCTCCACCGCCGATTATAATCAGGTCGCTTAGCTCTTCATCTGCAACGCCGCCAACAATTGAGCCACCAGCAGGAACAGGATTATAAATTGCTGTAACTGTGGCAACACTACCGGCTAACGCTCCACCACCGATTTCAACGATGTCGCTAAAACTTTCATCGGCAGTTCCGCCAACAATCGCACCGCCTGTTCCTTCTATTGTGCCACCTGATGTATTTACAGCAGATGCACCTCCAACAATTACCCCGCCAATAGGAACAAGATTGTATGTCAATGCAATATTTGCATCGCCGCCAGCTATTGATCCACCAGCAGGAACAGGATTGTAGATTGCTGTGACTGTGGCAACGCCACCGGCACCGGAAACAATTGCCCCACCTGATGTTTGGATGCTGTAGGTTGCTGTGATGACAGCAATGCCAGTAGCAATCGCTCCACCTGATCCAGTTTCGTTATATGTGTTGGTGTTATTGACTAATGATTCATCAGCAGCACCGGCAACAATTACACCACCGCTTCCGGTTTCGTTATATGTGTTGGTGTTATTGACTAATGATTCATCAGCAATGCCAGTAGCAATTACACCACCTGATCCAGTTTCGTTATAAGTGTTGGTGTTATTGACTAATGATTCATCAGCAGCACCGGCAACAATTGCACCACCTGATGTTTGAAGATTATTTGTTAAAGATTTAACAGCAACACCGGCAACAATTGCTCCACCTGATGTTTGAAGATTATTTGTTAAAGATTTAACAGCAACACCGGCAACAATTGCTCCACCACTTCCTGTTTCATTGTAGGTGTCAGTTCCGCCAACTATCTCTTCAACCGCAACACCGGCAACAATTGCTCCACCTGAACCAGTTTCGGTGAATGTTTGGCTTCCAGACAAGAAAGAAGCAATGTCTCCATCGTTTCTGTCATCAAACATCCCATAAGGATCGTTGAACAGATTGCCGACTTCACCTGAAGAAAGGGTTCGGTTCCAGATGAATGCAGATTCAATTCTTCCGACCCAAGTTCCGATTCCGGGAGCACCGCCGCCTGTGAACCCTATGAACGCTCCTTCATCGAATTCATTATGTTCTAAATCACTGGTGAAGCTGCTCAAAGTGTCTTTGAGATCGCCATTGATGTATATTTTAGTTCCAACGCCAGACATGTAAGTGATGGTTGCCATCACCCACTCGTTGGGATCAAGCACTGTACTTCCAGTTTCAACAGTTGTACTAAAAGAGGTGGAGTCGTAAGCGGCAAATCCTATGAAATTAGAAGTGCCATCTGCCTCTATTGTCATTCCATAGCCACTGGAAAGTCCACCGGAGTTGTAGAGAGTTCCAGCAACTTGAGCAGTACCGTCTGTGGAAGTTGGCCTAATCCATGCTGAAATTGAGACTTCTTCTACAACTTGAAGATGCGACGGGGTAGTGCTCCTTATATCAATGTATCCAGTTCCATCAACCTCAAGTGCTGGTCCATGAGGGCCATGAACCAAAGCTGCTTCGTAGTCGGTAAAGGACGTAGCGGTCCCGTCAACGCCATACCCACTATTATCGTATGCGAATTTTGAAGTGCCAGCACCGACAGCCCATGCGCCAATTAGCCCATTGGTCTGTGGGTGGCTTCTGTTTATTTTTGCGCCTGTAAACGGCGGTTTTTGGAGACTCACTTATAACCCTCGTAGTCTATGAAGGTATTTAGGTCTCTTGCGCCGGTTGTGTTTTAGAATATGCGACTTATAGGTTCACTGAGCTTTTTGTTATCTCTTCCCCAGTGCCAACAGAGGTCATCTCCAATAATCAGGTCTTTGTTTGGATTGAAATTTGAGTTTTGCAAACACTCGGAGTGAAGTAAATAATTTCTTTCATGAATCTCTCCATGCCACATATGGAGTAATAAATCAGAGGTGCAACCTACTTCTCCATGAACATCTTCATAGACAGAGAATCCCCAGTCTAAGAAGTGATCTGTGAATGTTTTGTTTAGATTTTTCAAAGAAGGTTCATAATCTAAAAAATCAAAATGGCCCATATAAGCGAGAGCCATAAACAAATCTCCTGCTCCTGTTATTATCACATCGTAGAATCTGTGTTTGTCTAAGAAATCTCTTCTGGCTGCCCACACATATCCTACATGTCCAGCGTGGTAGTTAATCCAAGATGATGATCCTTCATGTACCGAAGAAAAGCTTCTACGAAAATTACCGCTTCCAGAAGAGTGAATGTAATCAACTTGTGAACCACTTGTTCTTATTATTTCACAAGAAGGAATTCCAGCACACCAATAATAAGGTTGCACAACTTTGCTTTTTTCAAGAGCTTTTTCTATTCTTAAGCTCCAATCATTTTGTGCAAACAAAAGATCGCAATCCATCCAACAAACAGATGTGTATTTTTCTGGCAACTCATCAAGAAGAATGTTTAGCATTCTTTCTTTTTGAAACATCATGTCTTGTGTGCGGATTCTTTTTAGATTTTCGGATTTTGGAATTATTTCAAATTTTTGATTTCCAAATACAAGTTCAATTACATAAAGGTCTACCTTTTCTAAGTCAATTTCTTTTATGAATTCCTTGTAGTTTCTTAATCTAAACGGGCAATTTGTAGGATTAAAATAACATGTTATCACAGCAAGCATTGTTATCGCACTCCTTTACAGTATATAACATCGTTATATGAAAAGAGGTGAATTTTGAAAATATCAGTTCCTTGGCCTGTAAAAGAAGAAAATCAACCACGCATAAAAGAGTCTTTAAGCCTATGGGAAGACAAGAGTGCGTTGTTATTATGTCTTGTTGAGCCATGTAATGATCCTTTTCTTGAAGACTTTGATACAGTTGTATTAGAACGTAACAGTACAGATATTGGAACAGAGATTCCAAAATGTTATATCCATGATATGGTAGAAGCTGCGTGTGACTGGTCCCCAGATCATGAATGGTGTGGATTTGGTAATAGTGATTGTGTTCCTGTTGGCGATCTTATTGAAAATAATGAAGACTATGATGTTTTGATATACCATAGAACAGACATCAAAGAATGGGACTTTCGTAAATGTACTAAAAATGACAAGCCAATTTCCAATGAGCTTCTGCAAGAGATTTTCTATTGGAGAGAAGATGGGATGAGCGACAAAAAAGTGGCTCGAAAGCTAAATCGCATGGAAATTCCAGTTCCTTATGGGAAATCAGAATGGACTTATCTTTTAATCAAAGGGCTGTTCTACAAAGAAGGAAGTGTGTTTTTCTGGGGACAAGACATGTTTTTGTTTAAGAAAAGTGTTGTTAAAGAAATTCTTGAGAACTACTTGAAAGTCAAAGACCCTATTTTAAGTACAGGTGGATTTGATCCCAGATTGAGCAGATGGTGTACCGAGAATTATAAAGGAATTCGAGTCCTTAACAAAATATTTCATAGATATCATCATTCTGAATGGGATGTTTCTGGAATAGAATACAGTCATAATGGAGGCGATATTCCTGTAAATGAAAGAATCGATTATGTTGAAGATGATTTTATTCTTAGTCTTTGTGCAGAAGGACAAAAAGGGTCAATTCCAAAGTATGTCAAATACTTAATTGGTAAAAAGAATCCAAATCTTTACAGGAAGATTTTAAGCAAGTAGTTCATGAAAGACGCTTCCAAGGTCTCGGGTGATCTGCCAATTTGGGTAATCGCCTTTGAACTTGTCATTGCATGTGATGTATGTTTCATGATCCCCCCTTCTCTGATGTCCTTTCGATGTTTTGACATCAAGCCCTGTAATTTCCTTTATGATCTCAATAGATCGATTTAAGGAAACAGAGTTTTCTCGACCTCCACCAATATTATACACGCTTGCTGGCTTGGGCTTCTTTGCAAATTCATGAAAGGCACGTACTAAATCGTAAGCGTGGATGTTGTCTCTGATTTGTTTTCCTTCCCATCCATAAATTGTGTATTCTCTTTTCTCTTTAGCACATTTGCAAAGATATGCTAAAAATCCATGCTGCTCAACTCCACGATGGTTTCTTCCAGTGATACAGCCACATCTGAAGCATACGGTATTCATTCCGTAGTATCTTCCATATTCTTGAACCATTAGGTCTGCTGATGCTTTTGAAGCACCAAAAGGTGTGTGGAGTGTTTGATCTATTGAGAAGTATTCTTCTACTTCGGCTGTGACTCCACTAAGTTCCCCATAAACCTTGTTTGTGCTTACAAATACAAAAATTGCATTGGAACAGTGTAATCTGGTGGCTTCTAGCAGGTTAATAGTCCCAAAAGCATTAACTTTGAAGTCTGAAAAGGGTATTTCAGAAGACTTTTCATGGGATGGTTGAGCGGCGGCATGAATAATCAGGTCAGGTTGTTCTTCTTTAAGTGTTTCTCTTATGTTGTGTTCGTCTGTAATGTCTAATGTAATGTGTCTATAATTGTTTAATTGTCTTAATTGAACTTTGATTTTAGACGTGTCTCCTTGGTCTCCAAACCATGTCTTTCTAAGATTGTTGTCTATCCCTACAACATTGCATCCAAGGTCTGAAAAGTACCTTACAGACTCCGATCCCACCAATCCACAGCTTCCAGTTATCAAAACTTTGTCTATGCTCACAGTTTTTCCTTCTAGTTAGATATATACGAGTAACGATCTGGCTAGAATTCAGGAGATATCTAAAATGATGAATTACAAAGACTGGGAAACGCTTAATGAATCAATTGGTGGGTATACCCTTGGTTTGAGCAAGCCCACTACATTAGGTCTCGTAGGAGATCACTATCAAGAAGCTAGACCTCCATTTATCGATGACGACGACGACGACGAAGATGAAGATGATGACGATTATGATGGAGATTTGGCAGACGAAGATGAAGAAGATGGCCTCGAAGGAGACATCATGGGCGGCGAAGAAGAAGATGGAATTATGGGCAGCGAAGAAGGCCCTGAATCATCTTTCCCACCCGATGGCGATATGGATGATGCTGATGATGAAGACGACGAGATGGCTGGAGTTTTAGGAGATATTGATCCTGAACTTGCAGGTCTTGGCGATGATGATGAACTCGGACCAGAGCTTACTGGCGACATGGGCGATGAGATGGGCGACATGGACATGGGCGACGAACTCGGCGACGAGATGGGCGACATGGATATGGGCGACGAACTCGGCGACGAGATGGGCGACATGGATATGGGCGACGAACTCGGCGACGAGATGGGCGACATGGATATGGGCGACGAGATGGGCGACATGGAAATGGGCGAACTCGGCGACGAGATGGGCGACGAGATGGGTATGGAAATGCCTTGTCCTACTTGTAATATGGATGGCGAAATGGAAGAAGGCGATCCTGACTGTGAAGAATGTGGCGGCGAAGGATTTATCGCTGATGAAGAAGGTGGAGACCTTGATGTTGACATGGAAGACGACATGGGCGATGAATCTGATGTTGAAGGCGAAGGTCTTGCAGTTTCAGACCTTATGCACCGAATGCAAGATTACATGCAACGGTACATGGCTCCTAAGATGGCAGCACATATGGATTCTGGAGCAGAATACATGGCTGCTGATGACAATCTTGCTGCAAAACATAAAGCTGATGCTGGAAGTGGACAGGTCAGACGACCTAATCATGCAATCAAAGCTAAAGCAAGAAGTTTCATGAGCAAAGATTCTCATGATAAAAGCATGAAGAAAGACCTCAAAAAGAACATGAAGCATATGTGTGGTAGTGGCAAGTGTGAAAACTTTGTAGGCTCTCAAAGCGAGACACATGAAGATTTCTTGGCAAACCTAATGCAGAGCGCTGTAGACGGATTACCACAAGGTGGAAAGTCAGGTCTTTCAGAAGACGCTTTGTTCCAAGTTGTAGATCAAGATGACGGATTCCCACAAGCAGTTAAACCTGAAGTTGGAGAAGTCGGATTTGCTCCTCAAGGTAGAGTTGGCGGAATCGGCGGCGGATATACTCAAGATGATATTTCTGACATTCCAACTTTGGGAGAGTCTCGAAAATACATCACATTGAGTGAGTACCTCGCTAAGAAAGCATCTTAATGTAATCTTCAATTCCAGATCGGATATTAAAGCCCGGTGAGAATCCAATTTCTTGCCGGGCTTTTTCTATGTTGCACTCGGTGTGGTTCTGGTATGACTCAGGGAACGGACAGTCGATGTACTGGATACCATGACATCGATTTACACGAGTTGCGTCAAGTTTTTCGTTAATCACAGACACGATATCATTGAAAGAAGTTGCGACTCCGCTGCCAATGTTGTAGACATTCCACTTGTGTTCCCTCTGGGAGACTTTCATTGCAAGGACGTTGGCCTCTACCACATCTTTAACGCAAATCCAGTCTCGCTTCTGCTTTCCGTCTTTGAATAAAACAGGTAGTTTACCTTTCTGCATTTGCCTGATCAACTGACCGATCATGCTCATTCTTTTCCCTTTGCGTTCTTCTCCCGGTCCATAGATATTGCAGTATCTTAATCCTGTTATGCTGACGCCTTTCTCTTCTGCAAAATTCTTAGCAAAAGAATCAAACATCATCTTGGACCGACCATAAGCATTCAAAGGTTTGATCTCTGTCTCATCTTCAATGTAAGGTGCTGGAGAAGCTCCATAAACGGCTGTAGACGATGCGTAGACAAATTTACGACAACCACCATCCAAGGCACAACAGAAGAGCTTTATAGGACCATACAGGTTGGCACGGAGCATTTCATGCTCGTCATTGCAAAGAGTGTCATTATTTGCCATGAGATGGAAGACAACATCTTTTCCATAGACCTCGGGCCAGTGAATTCCCTCAATACTCATGTATAAGACTTTTTTGACTCCATTGACATGTGATTCTCCCCCAGAAGCCGTCACAGTCACTTCATGTCCGTCTTTGACAAGTCTTTCTGTAAGATTGCGTCCTACAAAGCCCAATCCTCCTGTGACTAATATTCTCACGCTAACTCCATTGCATTATTAAAGATGATCCATTATCATAGCGACTCTTAGGACCAAAAATCAAGAGAGATTGCAAGAATGTCAAATGCTACTATTTTGGATCACTTTGATGCTTTAACCAAACATGGTGTCAAAGTGATACCATTGCGTGAAAACTCCAAGGCACCGATGTATAAAGGCTGGAATCATGATTGGGATAAAAAGCTATGCAGGGAACGTATTCAAAGATTCCCGGATGCAAATATTGGTATTCTCCTTGGGGACATCATAGATGTTGAGGGAGACAGCCAAGAAGCTAATCGAAAGATCATTGATCTGATTGGGGATTATCCTCATCCCACTTACCACAGCAATAGATCAACTCACCATCTTTTCCAAACTCCTGATCCCAAATTGAAACTTCTCAAAGTGGGACAAATGGAATTTAGAGGGCATGGGCATCAATCGGTATTGCCGCCAAGTCAATGTGCGGGTGTGCAATACAAGTGGCTGAAGAAGTTCAGATTCCCCATACCAGAAATGCCCAAGTCTTTGTTTGTTTTCTATGAAACAAACAAGAAGGGTGTGAAACATCTCAAGTTGGTTAAACCGGGCCACATGCAAGTTTGGTGTGGCGAGTGTAGAGAGAAATGTTACCTACACAAAAAGCGGTTCAAGCTTGAACTGGAAGCGTTCAAGTTATTGGATTTGCGATGGCAATGTTGGAATTGCCGAACGGTCGATTTGAGACCGGCTTGTCGTATGATCCGCAACGGGGTCAGCAGCAACCGTGTTCTGCATCAATGCCTCTCCCAACTTTGAGACACAAAATTGGTTCAAGCTCATTCCAACGGAGTGAGCTTTATTTTTTAGAGCAGCATGAAGTTCAGGATCATCGAATCTCACAGTTATGACATTCATTGCGTCCTTCCTATCGAGGTGTGAAAAAAGGGCGCAACGTAAGACTACGCTGCGCCCAAATTGCTCGGAGAACCCCAATTATCTTCCGTGCAACACTTCCTATCATAGCAAGTATTTATTGCCAGTCAAGTGATGCTACTTTGCCACCTATGATAGAGTTTAGTTTTTCTACCAAAGATGCAGGCATTAGAGACCTTGCTAGGTTGTAATACTCTTCTGCTAAGGACTGGTCACTAGAATCAATTGCGTGCTTCAACTTGCTGGGATCATATGCGGTGCATTCCCACGCATCAGATTGTTCCCCACCGTCGAACAACACTTCAATATCAAAGTCCCAAAGTTTGTCTGCTTCTCCACTCTCTACAAATTTGTGAATGAACATGCAAGTGTCGTAGACCCATTCTGCAACTATTGGGCTCTTGAGCCAGAAGTTCCCAAGAGATCGGTATTCAATTCCATATGGCTTGACTCTATAACGTCCAGCTTGTCCATACAAGCTTCTACGGACAGGAGAAGTTTCATCTTTGTCCAACCACAAAGAAGGAATGCCCAGAAATAGATCAGCCATTTGAATGACTCTGATGGGATTAGGACCATCAGCTTGTAACATCTTTGATCCTAAGTGGATGTGGCCTCCACAAGTTCTGAGTCTTCCGGTTTTCATTTCAGATCGTGGCGGATCTTGCATCTCCATATCATAGACGCACATATCTGGCTCACATCCAGCAATTTTAGCATCTGGATGCTTTAACTGTGATGCTGGATATTCTTGAGATGCTTGTGCAACAAGTTCAAATGGGGAAACCATGTCTGTGTAAATTCCCAAGCACTCTTTGATGTTTTTCAAAGTTTGCTTTTTGTTTTTACCCGGCTTGATAGCACATTCAGCAAGAACATTGTCATAGTAAAACTCATGTCCTTTTATGGATATTCTGTTTTCTATATTCCCTTGAACTATACCAATTGCACTGTGATGCTTTCCTTTTTGCATCAACATAAATTCTGGGTCTGTTCCAAATGTAATATTCATTATTCGTCCAATCTATGCCAGTGAGGGAATTCTGCTTTTGTTTCTTTTTTGGAGAACCCAACCAATCCACATCTTTCGTGAATATGATGAGTTGAAAAAGTATACCCGTTTTGGTTCTTTTCTGGGTAGTTGTTTTTTATGTCACGAAAGAACAACCTTCGATCTCCATGCTTCATAATCATTGACAATGCACGATGTCCTTTTTTAAGGAAATCTCTATCATTATCTGAATGATTATTTGTCCCGTTTTGATTTACTCTGTCCTCTTTCCAGTTGTAGGGCAGAAGCTTGCCATTCTTTATCATGCGAAGAGTCTTTTTATGACTATCTCCGGGAGTGTGAACAAGGCCAATTCTGATCAACAATGTGTAAAGAGACATCATCGGAGGAGATTTCATCCACCTTTTACTTCCATCAAGAAGCCAAACTCCAGATTTTTTATAGGTTGCTGGAACACCTGAGCACTGCATTAAAGATGTTTTGAGCATCTTTAAGTCAGATTCTACTGCATTAAGAAACTCAATGCAATTATTACAGATTTTTGTTTCAAAATTTGCATCACGCCAACTTGTGACCATGATGCGTGTTTTGTCCATATAAAGTGGGGGGTCTTCTGCTGGATTGTAAATAAACCCATAGATACTTACAGACTTTTGATTTACTTGCCCGAATACGGCATCTTGCATAAAGTCCTTGCACCAAACCAGTTGGTGAATTTGCTTTAAGTCTTCAGAGACAAAGGCATATTCGATTCCTTTTTTGGGTATTTGGATCAAACGTCTGTTTTTTGGGTGCCACTTCACTTTAACTTCATGAATCCTTGGCATAACGCCCTCCTTAAATTACAGATAGAATTTACTAACTTAAATTGTAACCGTCAAGTCGTAAATAGGAGAAAGAGGCATCTATGGCAATTACAAACGCAAATGATATTTCAGTGGTTCTGTCAGGCGGAACAACAAACATCAACGTAAACAACGCTCTGGGAGGAAGTCCGTCTTCTTCTCCCGTTACAAATAATGTGTTGAACAATTTGTTTGATGACGTAGCTCCAAAAGAAACAGAAATTGGGCACGAGGACTACAGGTGCATTTATTTCTTTAATGATGGATCGACTCCAATCTTTTTGATCAATGTTTGGATCACCAGTGACTTTCTTGGAGGAGCAACAGTTGAACTTGGAATTGAACAGGTTAATGAAATTCAAAGAATTCAAATAGATGATTCTGTTATTACAGGAGGATCAGTAACTCTTTCTTTTGATGGAGTGGAGTTCACTACAGCATTCAATTCTGATTTAGGTGTATGGGCAACAGAGTTGCAGAGCACCTTGAATGGGTTACTTAAAGATGGAGAAAACATATTATCAAATGCAGTGGTTACTGCTCAACAGGTAAGTGCTACACGAGTGATTATTGATGTTAATTTCAATGGAAATGATGGAAGCATAAATCATCCAAAATTTGTAATCATATCAGATGACATTATTCCATCAGCAGCAATTGTTTCGATTTCGACTCCGCAAGAAGGAGCACCAGTAAATACAATTGCTGCGGAAATTGGCTTAGAGACAACTCCACCGGGTGGTATTGGATTTTTTGCTCCCACAGAACAGTCTCCTATTGTGATTCCAAGATTGAATTCAGAAGATGGTTTTCCACTATGGATCAAAAGATTTATTCCACCAGCAACGGCCCCCCAAGAAAAAGACGGGTTTTCTTTGCGTTTTGCCGCTGAGACATTAGAGCCTGCGGTGGTTGAATGAATAAATGTTTCTTCTGTGACAAGATTACTCATACACCATATCACATTACTGACGTTTCTAAAGATAGAAAGATCGAATCATATGATATGTGTCAAAGTTGTGGGTCTGAATACCTGAAAGATGTTTATGAAAATATGAAAAAACCACAAAAAAAAGAGTTGAATGACATCAAAACTCCAGAGGATTTGTTGCAGTTTTTGGACGATGCTCAAAAAGCATTAGCCCCTTTGCCGCCTTGCGAATGTGGTCTTGATGAGAAAGAGTTCGACAAAACTGGAAAATTTGGATGCTCTAAATGCTATCACCATTTTGATAATAAAATGGAAAGTCTTGTCTATCCTTGGCATGGTGCTCGTGAACATGTTGGAAAACAACCAAAAAGACAAATACGGGAAATGCAAGAAAGTGATCCTATTGAGAAACTAAAAATCCTCAAGCTCCGATACGCTAAAGCGTTGGAACTTGAGGAATATGAAAAACTAGATGATTTAAGAAAAGAAATTGATCTTATTCAATCGCTTCCATTAACTTCCGAGGATCAATAATTCCGAATCCTTGGTAAAACTTTTTGTTTGTGTAATTTCCGTTGTTGATTGGAGTTGTGTATTTCTTAAACACATCTCGGTAGTCTTGAACAGAGTCCAACTTAAGGTCAATCTTGCCACGCTTCACATGTGACAGCACCAATGCTGCTACTCCACAAGCAAATGGACAAGCCATTGATGTTCCAGACAGCGTGGCGTACCAATCATCCGGCACAGTGCTGAAAATGTCTACTCCCGGTGCCATGAAATCTAAGTTTTGTCCTGTGTTGGAAAAACTTGCTCTCTGGAAATTCTCATCAATTGCACCAATTGCAATTGTCTCTGGATAATTTGCTGGATAGTAAACTTCTTTGGTGTTGCCAGCATTTCCCGCCGCTACAAAAGTTGGAATACCGGCTTTGGCAGCAAACTGAATAGCCTTACGAACTTGTTGAACTTTCATAGGAGCACCAAGACTCATCTGAATCATGTCGCACTTTGCGGCAACGGCCCAGCGAATTCCAGCGGCGACATTGAGCAGGCTTCCGTTGCCCTTGTCATCCAGAACCTTTACGGGTCTGACTTTTGCTTTGGGACATACGCCAACTACACCAATGTCATTATTGCTTGCGATGAGTGTTCCAGTAACGTGCGTACCGTGACCGTTGCCATCTTGAGGTGGTTTGCGTGGATTGACAAAATTCTTGCCTTCTGCAAGATTGTCACGTAAGTCTGGGTGATCAAGATCGCAACCTGTATCAAGAACAGCAATGGTTACGCATTCTCCCTGACTGTGTTTCCAAGCTTTAGGAAGATCAAATGCACTGATTCCCCAGCCTGACTTCTGCTTCGCTTCCTGCATTGAAAGACAATCAATTCTTTCAAACGGTAGCAATTTACATTTGTAATTCTTTTTCTTAGCCATAACAATCTCCTATGAATTCATTTCATCATAGGTATGTATTCAGGCCGTTTGCAATGTTGTGTAATTGGGCATGATGAATTCTTCAACTTCTTCTTTTTTGATGTCAGGACATCCTATTCTTAAGAATTCGGCAAGTCCTTGTGTTTCCTTCCACGCATCTTTTTTGATGTCTTCATATGAAATGAAGTGTTTTGGGCAAGAAACTTCTTTTAGCTTCTTTAACATTACAGCTTGGTGATCGCTCTTTACTTCCAGTGCATGTTCCAAGCTAATGTTCTCTCCGTAAATAGTCTTCATCTGAATTACCCAAGATTTGGCTGTGTGTAATATGTTTCTTGTCACGCACACAACATAAGGACATTGTGCGTGTTTGGTAAACATTGGAAGGAATGGAGCCGTGACGGCACTCTTGAATCCCCATAAAGGGCTTCTTTCAAATTCTTTAATTGTCTCTTTGATTCTCTGATCATACTTATTTGTTAATCTTTCTTGGCTGTCTCCGCTCTTGTAATCTTTGTGCATATCTGAGGTTAATTCGATAAAATCTTTATTTTCAAATGCACCTTTTGGATTTTGTGAAATGGCCGCATGACTTTTCTTTTCCAATGGAGTTTGGTGCATGTTGACTCCTAAGATGGAAAGCAAACCAGTAGTCATTGACGTGCCGCTTCGAGCATTGCCTACTACAATTACTGACTTCATTGTTGTTCCTCTAGCTTTTTCTTTATTTTAGATAACATGTTCTCCACTGATACCATGTTGATGCAATCAAGCATTTCTGTTTCACAGTGGATTAAAGATGTGCAAGGAACGGGCTGTCTGTGATGACAGCCAAGACATCCTAATCCTTCAGCGACAACTGGTGTTATACAGTCGCCGATCAATCTTGATTTTGGATCAACGCTTCCAAAAAAGCACACTCCCGGAGTTTGGAATGTTTGTGCTACGTGCATTGGAAAAGAATCAATGCCAACAAAAAGCTTGGCGTTTTCTATAACATAAGCAAGTTCTGGAATTGAAGTTTTTCCCATTAAATTCAAATCAGATGTTACTTTATGATCTGCCGATCTTCCTACGCAAACAACTTTATGTCCTTCATGTCGTAGCTTGTTCGCCAGTATTTCGAATTTTACAGAAGACCAATCTCTTCCTGCCCATTTGGTGTTGCCTGAATGGAAAACAATATATTCTTCAGGAAGGTTTTCGACTTTCTTTGTGGGAAGATAAAGCTCACAGTCTTTGACGTTAACTCCCACAACGTCTGCGTATGATTCTAATATGTTTGTTTGTGGTCTGAATTCATAAGCCATATCCAAGTTGAAGTAAAGGTCAAATCCCTTTTCTGAAACTTCGTAAGAAGTCACCACTTTGTCTATGTTTGGATTTCCTTCTCCTATATCATTGCAAACTGTTTGAAGAGATATGTGACAATCGGGATACTTCTTTTTTAATGCAGAAGCTACAGCGGTTGCAACCAGAACATCTCCATGTGCTGTGGTCCTTTTAATGATTATTCGATTGACTTCTGGTATTTCTTTTCTTTTGTCTCCAACCAATTTGTCTAATCGACCTGTAGCAATCCATTTGTTTCTGAAGTAATTGATATTGTGACTAGCATATTTGTGACCTCCTGATTGGGAGTGATGTCCTTTGTGATAGATTCGAGAATTTGGTTGATACATTATTTTATATCCCTTTTCTCTTGCCATCATGCAAATTTCAGAATCTTCCCAGTATCCTATTCTGTAATTTGGGTTAAATCCTCCAACATCAAGAAATACATCTTTTCTCATTGCGATGCAACATCCTGTAACCATCTCTCTTTCTTGAGTTTCAAACAGATCAGCAGGCGCATTGTCTATCGCAAATGGTCTTTTGATTCTTGTTCCATTGTATATGTGTCTTCCAATGTGCTCAAAAGAATTAACATCCCAAGACCATTCAGATCCCGCACTGTCAATTGTATCTTTCCATATACCGCCGTGCTTGATTTGTAAGTTCCCTACAATGCCTACTTCTTTCTTTCTAAGAAGTCTCGTCATGGGCCTGATCCATCCGGGAGTTACAACTGTATCTGCATTGAGGAATATAAGATACTCACCAGAAGCATTGTATCCTCCTGTGTTGCAAGCAGTGGCGAATCCCTGATTCACAGGACTGTAGAATATTTTCCCAACTGGCTTCTTGAGTTCAGACTTTCTGTTTTTCCACAATTGAATTATGTGCTGCTTTGAGTCCAATGGGCAATTGTCGTCCACGTAAATGATCTCTACGTTTAGTCCTTCATCTAAACTCCATTTTTCAATCAACTCTTTAAGAACATCAGCACTTTTGTAACATGGTATTATTACAGAAACATCAATCTTTTCTGTAGTGCTGGTAAACCAATCTGGAGTTGGAAATTTAATTGCATTCTGGACAGAAACACTAGGGACTTGCAATAAAGTCGAAGGCTTTTTATCAGATGTGGCTCTGATCGCCTTTTCAGGACGTACATTTCTATTTCTTATGACATTTGATGTTTTAATGTCACGCTTGTTGTTTTGCTGTTTTTTGGTTAAAGCGGCATGAATTTGTTTTGGAGTCATACCGTAGCGATTGGCAAAAGGAGTGGTTTCTGATTGCTTCTTCGCTTGACGGATGAGCCGTTGTCTAACGGCTCGCTTCTGATTTTCGTTCATTCAATTCCAATCTTTCTGTAAGTCAGATTATGCAAATCCTTTTTTAGCGCCCAAGCTGTTAATTCTATTCATTCCAGATTGTCTGTTGTCAGATATCTTTTTACTGTTTGACAACATAGAATTTATTTCCATTCCAACTGCACGTTGAAGGGCCATTCCTTGTGATGGACTTAATTGAGTCTCTCCAACAGAATTAAATGCTATTTCAAATTTATTTGAAACCATTCCCGGAACACCTTCCCAGTTAGCGGGATTGAATTGGTATCCCTGTTGTCCCGGTTGAGGCTGTTGAGGCTGTTGAGGCATCTGAGGAGCGGCTGGCTGAGCAGTTATATCTTGTTGTCCAGTGGCTACTGCTGGATTCATATTCAATTCTTTAAGAGCTTTGAAGTCAGCAAACGATTCGACAGACATGTTTGCTCCAAAAGGATTTCCGCTTGGATTGCTTCTTTCATAGGCTTGTTGTTTTCTGATTTTTGCTATCCGAGCTTTCTCGGCTAAGTCTTTGGGCGATCCGGGTGGAGGAGGAGGTCTTCGTATTCGATTCTTTGGCTTGTGTGGTGGCGGTGGCGGTGGATACCCATTGTTTTCAAATTGGCCTTTTAGTTCGCCAACAGGAATTCCATTTGAGATTGTAGGAGTTTGACCAGCCTTGACTGGCTCACGATCAAATGTCGCCTTACCAACTCCTTCCATGCCTTTGTCGCCAAGCCCATCAGGTTGAGGTTCTTTGTGGCTTAGTTTACTTTTGAGTCCTTCGAGTTGACCTTTGAATGGTTTAACGCTTTTGGACATTCCGCCAGCTTCCGCCTGATCAGGCGGAAGCTCGTTGCCGGTTCTTTTCTTTTCTGATCTTAAAATGTTCGCTTCGTTACGAACTCTCCATTTTGCAAAGGAATTCATCTCATGTCCCCTAAATTTGGATCAACATTGGTTGAAGTAAATGCACCATTGTTGCCTGTTGGTATTTGTTCGGTATCATTTCTCATACCGGGATTTTCTGCGTCATTCGTTTCTAACTTCTCTAATGCTTCTTTTATCTTAGCTGGCCAATTTGAAATTTTTTCAGGCGCAACATTAAGAAGATTGGCTAGACCTCTCGTGTTTCCGCACAAAGAAATGAACTCATCCCAAAAGGCTGAGTCGTCTTCTTTGCGCAGATGTTTCCCGGCTCGGACAACTTCGATTGCCTCCGAGTCTTCTCCTGATCCCATCAATGGAGATTCCTCCATGACGGTCCATAGTTCGCTAAAAGATGCCATTATAAAATCCCCTTTCTATTAGGCGACTGTATAAGGTGCAGCATTTTGTAGTACAAGCAATGGATTTGCAATGTCAGCGTATTGTTCTTTGAGATAAGTGCCTTGTGCTCCATAAGCAGTGAAGGTGCCATCATCATTACGCACGATGTTATTGCCTCTCAAAAAGCCCGGAATAATGGGCTGGTATTGAGTTTCGTGGTTGACCTGATTGGTTTGGCCACGATCTGGGCTGTTGTCGTGCTGATCAGGATGCAACATGCTAACTGATTTGTTATTGGTTACTGGGCCAACATTTTCTTCAAGTTGACGTTTCATCAGAACTTTGAAGGTGTAAATTGGGTGCTTAATGTTGTTAGAACCAACACTTGTTCCATTGTCGAGATATTCTGTAGGTATAGCCATTTCCTCTCCTTAGTATATGATGTCTGAAACATCGATTCGTTTGGGTTTGATATTTCTATTTCTATTTATGTCTTTGAGTCGCTTTTTCTTATCTTTAGGTCTACCCTTGTACCCAAATGCTATATCTGGATCAGGCATGTCTTCTTGGTCTATACTATTGTTTTTTCCATCTTTGGTTGTCCATTTAGAAGCGACATTCATCGTCCTATTAGTTTCTCCATCACTTGAATGTCCAGACCAAGGTAATCCAGCGGCACCACCCGATGCTAGGCCATATTCTGCAACATAGGCTTCAAACTTTTTTGTCCATTTAGAATCCATGTATTCAGGATTTATGGTAGGCCATTTGTGTGAGTGGGTGTTTTCATCATGGAATATTTTATCTAAGTCAGTATCATTGTGAATGCTAGTTGATCCACCTGCTCCAGACCAAATTTTTATTTTGCCTGCCTCTTTCATGTCAACGTATTTGGTGTCTTTAGATGTTTCTCCCATACACAGCCATTTTAGTTCAGGCAATCTATAAGGTTTTGTGCTGCTTTTAGAACCATCATCTTCTTTATGTTTCCAACCATCGGCATTTGGCATGGTTGTGCTTTCGATGCTGGAATAGTCAACTTTTTGGAAATCATCATTTTTGATGTTATGAAGAACTCGACCTATATCTGGATCAGTGCCACGATCCCATTTCCATTGTAGAAAATAATGTTCTAGCGGGTCACTTACAGCAGATGCGTAATCACCAGCGATAGTTGGATATAGGAGATCCCAAGAACTACCACCGCCACTTCCGCCGCCAAAGCTGTCTTCGTTAATTAGCCAATCTTTGAACTTCATGAATGTATCTATTCAGAAGTTGATCCAAATACACTCAACTCTTCTTTTCTTTGTCTTAGATTGCGAGGAGTGATTGGCGACATTCTTTTTCTTGCACTTCCAACCTTCAAGGTTTCTGTTGTAAAGAGGGGATGCGTAGCCGCTAATAATAACCTTCCCTCTGGCATTTTTGGCAAGATGTAACATGTTGATATGATCTTCAACAGTCATTTCGTTTTCATAAAGATCAGTAGAACCTTCGGTTCTCGTGGAATGCAAATAAGGTGGGTCTAAGTAAAATAAAGTGTTTTCTTCGTCGCAGACTTTGAAAACCTCTATAAAGTTTTTGTTTAAGATTGTGGTGTTTTTGACCCTTTCTGCGATTGATGGAAGTTGATCAATCATAGTTTCCCAAGCATTGACATCACCCGGCTTACCACCACGCTCTCTGTCTGACCACGCAAATGCCTTTTTGAGACCACCACGGCTCATACGACGCAACACATATTCATTTATGGCTTGGTCTATGTAATCATCAAACTCACTCTCAGAACGATTCTGAGCCATCTTAAAGGCACGTTCTGTATATCGAGTTCTTTTGATTCTAGTGAGGAACTCTTTTGGTTCATCTCTTAGAGCTTTGAATACGCATACAACTCCCTTGTCTATATCTCCAATAATTTCCTCACTTGAAGGATCTTTATTAAGAAATACACTAGCACCTGCACAGAAGGGCTCGCAGTAACTTAACTCTTCATATTCTTTAGGAAAGTTTTCGATAACCCAATTGCACAAATAAAATTTTCCACCATGTGTTTTAATCGGGGGTCTCAATTTCTTCCTCTTCTTCATATTCTTCATATTGTTCTTGTTCTTGTTCTTCATGCAATACACACTCACATTTGCAACACTCGTAGGTGTACGGGCCGTAGCCTTCCGTGCCTTGATGAAAGTGCATTTCCGTATCTGGATAATGCTCTTCTTTGCAATCCCTGCAAATGAAAGACATTGTTCTTATTTCCATGGGGACAGTTTGGTCCTCAAATATATAACAATCTAAATCAGTCATGATACATAAATAGAGTACAAGGAGAGTCAAATGCCAAAACGAATTTTTAGACAAAGATGCCATCAACAACCAAATATTGCTAAATCTACAGTCATAGCCAGCTATGAAGTAGGATCAAAGACAAGGGATTACCTTGAGTCTTTAGAAGACGACAATTGGGATATATTAAGCTTTAATCCAGAAGAGAGACTGGTGTGTCTTACATTAACTTCTACAACAGGGCAATTTCACACTTTGTCCTTAACACTTCCAGTATATTCTAACAGTTGGAGGAAGTAGGCCGGAAGTAATCTTTAGTTCCAAGACACTCCGTAGCTTCTCCAATTCTTTTAAGGGCAAGAGCATAAGCAGCAGTCCTGTGACTCATGCCTTTATCTAAATGACGATTCATCATTTTTTCTGTTGCATATTGCATTTTGCTTTTAAGATCATGCTCAATTTTTTCATGAGTTCTTTCTTCAGCATGTCGATTTTGCAACCACTCAAAATAGCTCACAATCACACCGCCAGCGTTGGCTAAGATATCTGGGATTACCCAAATTCCTTTGTCTTCAAATATGGCATCGGCCTCACATGTGGTTGGTCCATTTGCTAACTCTAATATGATATCTGCTTTTACAAGTCCTGCTGTATGTTCTGTAAGGACTCCCTCAACTGCGGCAGGAACTAGAACATCAACATCTAATGCAATAAGTTCATCATTTGTAATGACAGTGCCTTTGATTTGATCCCATTTGTCACCTCTGATTTCTCCAAGAGACTTTCGGCATTCTTCTACGTCTAAACCATCTGGATTGTAAATACCACCAAACTCATTGCTTAATGCAACTACTTTTACGCCTTTTCTTTGACACTTTTCTGCGAACCAATATCCAACTTTTCCAAATCCTTGAATGGCCACAGACATATTTTTTAGGTCTTTGTCATCTCTGTAATCCTTAATGATCTTTTCAAGAACGTAGTATCCGCCATAACCAGTGGCAGACTTCCTTTCTGTTAATCCACCTAAAGCAGCAGGCTTTCCAGTGATGACATCGAAGGGATGACCACCTTTCATCATGCGGTATTCATCGTACATCCAAGCCATAACCTTTTCGTCTGTGTACATGTCTGGTGCAGGTATGTCTTCATCTGGTCCAATGAAATCTCCGAACGCATCAATGTAAAGACGGCTTAATCGTTCGAGTTCTCTATGAGATAGCTTTGTGGCATCTACAGAAATGCCGCCTTTCGCTCCTCCGAAGGGAAGCTTAACGACGGCACATTTGAATGTCATCCAAAAAGCCAAAGCTTCGACATGATCTCGGTCCACAGAAGGATGGAATCGAATTCCTCCTTTGCATGGACCGAGAGTGCTGTCGTACTGACACCTAAATGCTTTGTAAACCTTCAAAGTACCATCATCATGACGACATGGTATCGAACATTGAAGAATCTTTTGTGGATATTGAAGTCTATCCCAGCTTTCGCTGTCAATATTCGCATACGGCATAGCAGCCTCAAGCTGCTTCTTTGCCATTTTAAGCATTGATGTCATGTGATCGCCTTTATTGTTTCCGTAAACTACGGAGTTGTTGTTACTCGTCAGCCGGGCCGACGATCATTTCTAGGAGAATCATCTGGACGGGTTTTCGGCCATCGAGGATCATCCTTGTTTGGATCTTCTTCTCTGGGTTGCTTGTACATGTCTGGGTTGTCCAGCCAGTTAGCAAATCCATTACCGTCTAAATATCCGCCATCTGATTTAAGACTCTTCTCATTTACATTGGTAATCGCATAAGAAGGCAAGCTCTGTACTCCAAATTTTCGAGCAACAGACTTATTTTGGTCATAATCTACATAAACCAAAATATAGTTTTTCATGACATCTTTAACCTTTGCATCGGTCAAAGACTCTCGTTTCATTTTTGTACACCAACTGCACCAATCTGCTTCAAAAAACACCAAGACTGGCATTCCTTTTTCTCCAGATTTTTTGATTGCGTCTTTGTAATCGCTGGCCACTATTTGGACTTTGTTTTCTATTACAGGATCATCATCTGCAATTGGAGAAACTGATGTTTCCCAATTGTCTCCTAGTACATTTTCTACATTGTTAGGATTTCTCTCTTCTGCTTTGTTTTTTAGACCTATAGCTACTGCCATTGTCATTGTTACAAATAGAAGCAATCCTACTAATACGGCTCTTTGATTCATTTAATACCTCCATGGTACTGTTAATGATATTTATGCCTCAGAAGCCGTACTTTTTCCAATCCAAGTTAAATTCTGGTTTAAGGTAACTTCGTGCCCAAGAAGTTTGATACAAAGGAATGTAAGGTGCGTAGAAGTATCCGGCATCTATAAATTCAGTGCCTCTGTATCCCATAAGGGGGTTTCTCTCGCCTCCTCTACGTGGCACCCCGAATGGACCGCCATCACGAAGTGGATATCCAACCCCAGCAGGAAATTCATGATACAGAAGCTTCGAGTAGTTGACTTGCCAATACTGTCCACGAAAAAATGCGAACTGATTGGGAGGATTTCTCCCCCAAGGTTCGCACTTAAAGTAACTTGAAGTTGAAAGCAGCCTGATCCGCTCTCCCCAGAGAGGCTCTGGGTTTTGACTCTCCACGATCATGCGATACATCGACTCGCCAGAAGATTCATAAAAATCGTAGATCGTGGACCAGTCATCGCATTCGTAGAAGCAAGTGTGATTATTGTAACCACCACCAACCGAATGAACTTGTGGGTTGGTTACAGGAACTTCTTCGAGAGTGTCTCGTGGATATCTTAAATCAAGATCAAATCTCCACTTACCTTCTCCGGGATGGGCCGATAGCGTCTCGGCTCTCCAATGACACCAATTGTCAAAGTGTAAATAGATGTGGCCATCGTCGCCGAGAACTTCAAAGGGTTTCATGATAAATCCCAAGCAATTTTATACTTCTTGTCTTTCCTGTTATATTTGACGATCCCTTTTTCGTACAAGTCCATGACAAGCTTATCATTGGCTGCATGACAGGCGTTGTGTTCTGTAACTGTCATCTTCTGTAAGTTTGACAGTTTGTTATTTGTCTTATCTCCATCAATGTGATGAACCACTTCTCCTTTTTCCATCGGCCTGCCGAGATGCTTCTCTATTACTAGAGTGTGCTCTCGAATAGAGCCACAGTAATCATTGTGAAATTGGTAGATGCGTTTGTCAGACGATTCTGGTCCGACATAAACCCTGACATATCCTTCTGAATCAATAACTTTGTCACCAATACGAGACTCAAGATGTTTGATGTGAGAGTCGTTTCCTAGTTTTGCTGCTTTTCCATATTCAAAACATTTCTTACAAAAATGGCTGTACTCATTGCAAGCACGTTTTGGATCAATGGAAGGAACATCCTTAGTTCCTTCCCCTGATGTTCTCATAAACTTATTGTCACATTCGTCACATGAAAAATGATATATCGTTCTTGAAGATTTTCGTCTTCGCTTGTTGCCTAGTGTTGTTGTGTAATTTACAACTCTGCATTGTCTCTCTGATTTCAAAAACATGAGATTCTCCTTTTCTATGATATAAAGGAGTGTTAATCTCAAATTTCTGGAAATACTTTTTGATTATGCAGAGAAACTTTGGCCGCATCCGCAACCACCCGTTGAATTTGGGTTATTGAATGCAAAGCCCCTTTTGTTAAGGTCTTCATGAAAGTCAATTTCTGTTCCTTCAAGAATGGTGGCACTTTTCCTATCCACTCTTACTTGGATTCCTTCAACTTCAAACTGATCGTCATTAAGAGGATCAGTGTCATCTTTCGGCTCAAAGTTAAGAGAATATGCAAAACCAGAACATCCGCCACCTGCAACTCCTACTCTTAAGGAATTACTCGACAGATCCATCTTCTGTTCCTCCATCACTTTCTTGACTTCCTGCGCCGCTCTCTCCGTTAGCTTGATTACTGACATATTCTTCCTCACTTAAAAATACAAGTCCTTGTTTTCCTTCAACCTCTCCAAAGTCGATTACAACGCCTTCGGAGTTCACATTATCTGCAACAACGACTGATAGATCACCGAATTCGATAACGTGTCCTTTTTTCTCTTGAGTGAAGCCCATTCCTAAAGCTCCATTCTCCAATGTGCATATTTCTAAAGACCACTCTTCAGGATTAAGTTTTTTAGAACTCATCACATGAACAATTGTGTTAGCTGCGCTTTCTGTTACTCTCATTTCAAAGCCTCTTTAATGAAACCAACTGCTTTATCTACATCAGAGTTGGTGAATGTTAAATGTGGACGGAATCGAATTCCATTGGCCCCACATGTAAGAACCATCATATTCTCTGAAAGCTTGGTCACAATCTCTCCTCGACGTTCTGTGGTAGGCAAGTCAAATGCCAGCATAAGCCCTTTGCCACGTACATTGCTGACTTCTTCCGAATCCAACTTTTGTAGTTGTTCAAGGAAGTATGCACCAGTTTGTGCGGCTCGTTCGACCAAATTGGTTTCTTGAATGATCTTCAAGTACGCTCGTGATCGGGCCATGTCAGCGACATTACCGCCCCACGTGCTGTTGATTCTGCCACTTTGTGCAAAGACATTATTTTCAACTTCATCAATCCTGCCAGTTGAACAGAATCCACATACTTGAGTCTTCTTGCCGAAACACATCATATCTGGCACAACACCGCAATGCTCATAGGCCCACATCTTGCCAGTGAGTCCCAGTCCTGTTTGCACTTCATCAAAGATCAGCATTGCTTCGTTTTCATCTGCAAGTCGTCGAAGAGTCTGGAAAAACTCAGGACGGAAGTGGCTATCTCCACCTTCTCCTTGAATTGGCTCGATGATAATGGCAGCTACAGTTTTTGTATTAAATGCTTCTTCCATTTCTTGCAAAGCCAGCTTTTCAAGGTTTCCGACTCTTGCTTCTTCCATTGGAAAACGAATCTTAGGGTTGGTTACTCGTGTCCAATTAAATCTTGGAAACCACTTTGTCTTCATGTTTGTATCATCGTTCCATGCTTCCCCAGCATTGGTCAAAGACATAGTATAACCAGTTCGTCCATGGAAAGCTTCCTTAAGGTGAATTACATCTAAGATGGCTGTTCTGCAATCCTCACGTTGAACCTTCCAGTCAAATGCAGCTTTAAGTGCATTCTCAACAGCCAGTGCTCCACCATCGATGAAGAAGTAATGTTCAAAATCTGGTGTCACTTCGGCGAATGCTTCTACAAAATCCGCATAGGTTTTTGAGTACATGTCTGAATTTGCAATTTTGTGCATGGCGGCATCTGCAATTAACTCTTTGTAGATTTCCATTGCAGGATGATTCCAGCCTAGAGGCTGGCTGGCGAATTGCGAATAGCAATCAAGATATTCTTTTCCTGTGCCTTCTTCAACAATCCAAGATTCGTGGCTTTTCTTGGTATCCACGACGACGTGAAATCCGTCTACCAACACATGTTTCTTAAGTTTATCAATTACGTTCATATATTTCCTTCCGCAAAACCTTATGGTATCGCATCTTAAAGATAAATTCAACACCAGAATGGTAAATAACATATGAGTTTATTCGCCGAAACAAGTCTTGAAGAGTTATATCAGAGTGCAGTGGAAGCTTTTCCTAAAACCACTTTGAGACAACATGCGACACAACCAATTGTAATAACGAATCTTAGATGGACTCCTTTTATTGGAGTAAACACCTTGTTTATCAAGGCTTTAGCTCAAAATGAGGGCCGGGAATATAATCCCTTAATCCTCTTTAAGAACGTCAATTATGATGTCAATGAGGTGAATATCACTGCCAGCAATGGTAAGGAATACAGTTTTGGCAAGTTGTCTCTTGAAAATACAAATGTTGTGTTGCGATGCAATTGTAAAGATTTTTATTGGCGATTCAATTATTACGACCATGTAGACAAATCTTTGTATGGTCGGAAAAGGGCCAAATATGAATCTCAAGGTGGAAAACCGGCAAATCCACTGGAAATGCCGGGCATGTGCAAACACTTAATGAAAGCCACTCATGTTCTTAGAGAAGCAGGATTGTTCGAATACTAAAGATCCAAAAAAGATTTCCATCCTCGATGCCAGTTCTTTCTATTAGCACCAACAAAGTGATATCCCTTTTTCTTTTCTGAAGGGAATTCATGATGATCTTCTACAATCTTTAGAGTTTCTTTTGGCACAGTGATAAATCCATCTATCTGAGACACAACATAAGCTACCAATCCTTGTTCATCAAATCCTCCAAGTTCATCAAGCTCTTTGTCTTTTTGTAGTTCAAATATCTTGCTTTCAAAATCAAATTTTGGCGGCAGTCCAAAGAACCCAGCACACATTTTAATGTCTCCCATTAAGCTCTTAAATGATCCATAGTGTTGTCCAAGACCTTCTGAGATGATTGATGTTTGTTTCTGAAGCCACTGATCAATCTCAGTCATTCTTTCGAGAATCACAATATCGTTATCGATCCACAACTCATGTGATTCAACTCTAAGCCTTGGTGGAGCTAGTTTCCATCCAGAACCTTTCATGCCGCCACTGCGTAATGAGTAATCCTCATCTGGAGACGAAGGTTGAAATTGTAATTCGAAATCGTGTTGATTTATAAGATCACAATCAATATCTGGTTTATCGATGTTGTTGAAACAAACTACTCTGTCAAACTCTGGATAAACCTCTCCGAATTTAATTACAGAATGTTTTAATATCTCATATCCTATTGGCTCAACAGGGCCTATTGTCCATCTGGCAAGTGGTTTCATATTAAAATCCTGTTATGTTCACAATGTTTGTCTATAAGCTTGTTGTAGACGCTTTGAGAATTTAGAGGCATCATTTTCATGACGGAATTCATCCAATGAATAAAATTCCAATGATCCGGTATGTCAGATAGATTGCCCGGAACAGACAAATAAGGTTTCACGTTTTCCAGTCTGTCAAGGTTACAGGAATCGTTTCTGATGTATTTGTCTAATCCTAGAAATTCTACATAGTAACAAAGAAACCTTATAGCAAGATGCCAATCTGTTGTGGTTTCATTTATCTCTTTGTCTGCTCGATCCCAGCACAACTTCATAAGTTCACTCTCGGGAGGACACTTCATGATGTTGCCCACTATTGAAAGAACTCCGTGAAATCTAAAGAAATATGGAGTCTCAATTTCGTCCAAAGATTTTAGACATGTCACATCCATATCGGACCACCAACCGCCTAACTCATAAAGAACCTTATATCTAAAAATTTCTGATAAACCCACATAAGAATTTTCTCCAAATCCAAGAATCATTGGATCAGGATACTTAAAGATTCTATCTTCTGGCAGAATCTCTCTAGCATCTCTTATGATGATTTTTTTATTGCCACGAATAGGCTTTGTATTAAGCGGCCAATAGTGCCATAGATGAAATTCGTGTCCAAAACTTGTAAACGAATTCATTGTCATGAATTCAAGTTCTGTTAAATTTCTGCCTAGCCAAAGCCCATTAACTATTTCCATTAAAAAGACAGTCCCAGAGGATCAATCCTTGAAACGAAATCTGGACTTACTATATGATGAATAGTTTCTTCTGATACATCAAGAGATTGTTCTCTGTCAACCAACATGTAGTCTATGTGAGATGGCTCCATCTCTGACAAGAAAGCAATTACGGCATTCTCGTTATAGTCGGCACAAGAATAAACATCCATCTGTAATAAAGGTGGGTCTTGCTTATCCCAGATGTGTAAACTGATGTGACTGGTTTCTATCATAACCATGCCAGCAATTCCGCAATTGCCTTCTTTCTCCACATAATCAACATGAGGACCACCATGGTCGGTGATAGTCATGCCGATTTCATCCACTATGTCGCAAAGCCATGAGGCGGTTTTCCCACATTCTGTAAATGGCTTATCGACTGTTGCTCTGATAATCAAATGCTTATGCTTTATCATTACTTAATTCCCTTACCTTAATTGCTGCGTCTATAAATCCATCAAAGTTTTCTCCACAGTCAGCCCACCAACCGGGAAGCTTATGCCATCCCAATCTTCCATCATTAAGATAATGATTGTTGACATCTGTGATTTCAAGTTCTCCTCTGGCAGACGGTGTTAATTGTTTGATGAAGTCCCACACAGTATTATCGTACATGTAGAGACCTGTAGCAATAAAGTTACTTGTGGGATTACTTGGCTTTTCAATGATCTCTGTTACTTTTCCAGATTCATCTTGAACGATTACGCCATAGTGCTCTGGATGCTCGACCTCTGTTCCAAAGATCAAAGCTCCTGATTCAAAGCTTTCAACTACATCTGGAAATTTGTCTTCAAAGATGTTGTCTGCCAAGATGACACACATGTCATCGCCTCCTACAAACTCTTCAGCTAGACCTAGAGCATCTGCTATTCCTTTTGGTTCTCTTTGGTATGTGTAATGAAGGTGCTTTAGTCCAAAGTCTTCTCCATTGCCAAGAATTCTAAGAAATTCACCAGCAGCGTTTCCGCCACACACTATAAGAATATCTGTAATTCCCGAATTGACCAATGTTTCAATCGGGTAGTAAATCATGGGCTTGTTGTAAATTGGCAACAAGCATTTATTTGTTACGTTTGTTAACGGGGCAAGGCGAGTGCCGAGTCCACCAGCTAGAATTACACCTTTCATGTGTCCTCCAATGAAAATAGGGTTGGCATATTTGCCAACCCTATTAGAGTGTCGATCTAAGTAAACTTGATTAAGGTTTAGCTTTTTCTAAAGCTTCGATAATATCAGAAACTTCAAGATTTGCCCATTTTTCTTCGACATATGCCACTTCTTCTCTTGCAATCTTTTCTTCTTTTGACATTTTATGACGGCCATATAGCTTTCCGTCTTCTTCTTCCAGCATAATGCTCTCTACATGAGGATAATACTTACATCTGAACTCTGGATTGATTGTGGTGAACAATGCAACTGTCGGGATGTCAAAGGCGTCTGCAACATGATACGTAGAAGTGTCAACAGTTATGATCGCATCTACTAAAGAAATCAAAGTTGCAAAATCATCAAATGTCTTAGAATATCTTTTGATGTCCATGAATCTTTTGTTCTGATAATCAAGTCCACATGCAGATACTACAAAGTAATCTGTCTCTTTAATTATTTTGCTAATGAACTGTTTTGCTCTTCCGTTCGACATTCCTCGAATTGGACTCGTCGATGTATGATGAAACATGAGTATTGGTCTTCCCAATGCTCTGATGTTGTTGAAAATCTTTTTTGCCATTTCAACAGTTTCTTCATTCAATTGATATTTAATCCTTTTTCTTTCGTCTGGAACTGTCTTGGGATCAATTGACATTGCTTCATAGAAAAAGTCAATCATTGGCTGTGTGTCGAAGTTGTCTCTAAGAAGCAAACTTCCCAGATCAATGAATGCGTCATATTCTACAAGTCTGGACACTCTGTTTGGCAACATGAATATTTGATTGAATTTAGGATGCCATTGTTTTGTAACAGGTCCAACACGATAAGGGTTCAGTTGGTAAAGGCTTATATCAACTTGAGTGCCGGGTAGATACTCTCGAACTTTTTCTTGCCAGTAATCAAACGCTTGCATTCCAATAAGATGATCTCCAAGAGCATTTGACATAGCGTTCAAGACGGCAATCTTGATTTTAGGTTTTCCTTTGAATTCATCAAACGCATCTATGTTTTGAAATCCAATGTGTTTAGGAAACTCTTTTCTTTCAACAATCTTGGGAGGATGGACAATGTGAACATCTCCCCCTTTGTCGCCGACTTGCTTTTTGATATTCTCCATGTGATTACGAAAATCAGATGGCGTGCTGAAATACACTTTATCAAACGGAATGCCTTGGTCTTCTGTCTTGACTACTTTTTCAAACTTATGTTCGTATGAAAAACCAAACTCATTGTGAGTTATTTTAATTGTGTTTTCGAAATAGAAAAATATGATCATTGTTGTTCCAAATCTTTAGGAGTTGCAAGATCATAACCAAAATGGATCATTAAATCTAGGTCTACTTCATTATTTACAAATTCAAGAAGACTGGGACTGAAACACTTCATGTATTCCTCGTTTTTGTAATATTCTAGTTTCTTAAACTTTTCTCCACTTGGTTTAAGATTTTCCCCAGAAGGGGTGAATGTATCTGTTGATCCTACTATTTTATCTGTTTTTCTTTTGAGATCAAACGCCTGACCAATTTGATCGATTACTTCTTCTGTATTTGAAAGCAACGACTCATATGTCAAGCAACATAGCTTTTTGGAGTTCAATCTAATGGTTGTCCAGTGAAAGTTCCAATTGTTCCAATACTGAACTGGATTAGATGCCCTGAAAAGAAACGGAACGTCACGTTGTCTTTCTACAATGACTCTGTTTTGCACAAAGTCCTCGAAACTCACTCCCTCTAAGTCTGGCCCAATATTTAGCTTTTTGTTTGGCCCCCAGTAATTATACATGGAAGCGAGCCAAGAATAGGGATTTTTGACAATGCCAAGAACATGAACTTCTTTTCCGATCATCCATGGGGCTGTATAAGGCCCATGCTTCCATCCCCCGAGATTCACAAGAGATTTAGCATTGTGGAAATTCTCGTTTATTAGATGAGAAAGCCAATTTGTGCCAGTTCTTTGAAGACCGTGAATCTTAATGTATTCCACATTTGGGTCTAGCGTTACAACGTCAACTGTAGATTTAGTCATTTTCTAATAGAGTGTTTTGGGACAATTTTGTTAAACAAGCCTAAATATCTACATGATAGAAGTAGACCAAAGAACAGAATGGAGACGATTTGCCAGAGGCTTGTCCTTCGGAATAATCGGACACTTCACTCAGCACAGACGATTCACTGATAACGAAATGCACCCTGACCATAAAAACTGCTGTAACGTAATCACACGATGTGAGACGAGCGGTCATTGTCACAAAACGAATCCAGACATAATCGACGCCACAGCCCATCTTAGAATCTTAACTCAAGAATAATGGCAAGAGTATGATGAAGCCTGCTTCTACACCAAATATAATAAGTGCTCAGCATAGCAACTTGACAAACTGGTGGTCGTTATCGAAACCGGGAACAAGTTTCCTTTACGACTTCATGAGTGGGCAACATGCTACATTCCAAGGCGCAGACATTGCAGACAACTGGTCTGCTGATGGCGAGCGTGGTTCTTTTGTCTTCCAAGGTACAGGGGAAGAAAACGATTACTTTGATGCTGGCAATGTTCAAGACATAGATGGAGCTACAACGATAACCATTTCTGCTTGGGCTAAAATGGACAGCGTGACTCACTCTGCTGTATTGTGGTCCAAGACAGATGGCACTAACGGCTTAAGCATTGAATGGGATGTAGACCTTGGTTGGAAAGTAGAATTTGTAGACAGTTTAACGACATCAAAAGTATATTCAAACACTACAGGGTTTGTTGCTAACGAATGGTACAATGTTGTTGTTGTTTATGATGGAAACGAAGGTTCTAATTTAGCTAAAGTTGGATTATTCGTTAACGGCGTAAACAAATCAAACGCTTCTACAGGAACAATTCCAACTTCTATTCCAACATCTGGAGCTAATGTTAAGATTGGCGGTACTGATGAAGTTACAGATTTGGAATATCAGATATCCGTTAGTGCTAACGATGGTGAAAGAAGAACAGCATTTAATACAACGCAAGCGAGATTTGGTAGTGAAAACATTCAAGTCCTGTTTGACCCTGACGAACTTGTTCTTAAAGCTCAGTTAGGACCACATTCAATAGATGCCTTTTACACATTTGAATCTGTTGATATAGGGAAAGGCGAAAAAGTAAGTTCGGCCAAAGTAAAATTTATTGCTAATGGCGGTGGACAAAGCAGTAATGTAATTGTAAAGGTTCATGCCAACGATGTTGATGATGCAGTTGCACCTACAAATGCAAGTGCAATGGATAGTCTGGCCAGAACTACATCTTTCGCAGCATGGACTCCCGGAACATGGAATGATGTCACAGCATATCAAACACCAGAACTTAAAACAGTAATACAAGAAGTTGTAGACCGTTCTGGGTGGTCAGCGTTAAATGATTTAACTGTTATCGTTGACGATAATGGATCAGACGTTTCTGCCACAAGAAGTCCATATGATTACAATTCAAGTGCTGGAAACTCTGCAAAGCTTCTTGTCACAATAGCGAAAGTCTGGGCAGGACGAGTTGATGATGTAAGAGTTTATGACACGAATTTATCTGATGCGGTTGTTGAACAAATCCACAACCCTCAATCACGCTATGAACTTTGGTTCGAGCCAGAGATTGCTGTTGTCATTGCACAGCCCGAAATACTTGGTGTTGGCGGTGTTGCTGTTGGTGGTGCTGGTGCTGCCGGGGTCGACTTAGTTCCGATAATAATTGACGACGACGACGCAGAATACGGCTCAGTCGGCGGCTTTGCTAATTTTAATGGTGCGGGATATAACGGCTCATTTGAAGCGGCAACTGTAGGTGATGGGAGCAGTATTGCCACTTGGAGTTTTGCCGGATTGATAGAAGGTGTCTATAACGTAGCTGCTACATGGACCGGATATTATAATCGTGCAAACAACTCACCCTACAACATCACAGATAGTCTTGGGACTACAGAGATTAGGATCAATCAACAACCAAATCCTAATGATTTCGCCTATGCAGGGTCAAATTGGGAAAACCTTGGCACATTTGTCGTTGATGGTGATGGAACACTAACCGTTACGTTGAATAACGATGCAAACAGTGGATACGTTGATGCTGATGCCATATATGTTAAATTCAATGATCAAGCAAAAATTGTTTTCAGTGAAGGAGCGACCAATATTCCGGGTGGCGGTAGTACGGATTATGACGCTCTTGCAGCACCCGGAATTGCTGTAGTCAAAACCTTCACCATTGATAATGTAGGAACTGAGACATTGATTCTTGGCACGGCCACAGTGCCAACTGGATTTACAACGGACTACATTGAACAATCTATCGCTGCTGGTGGAAGCGAAGAATTTACAATCACGTATGGTGGTATTTTTAATACAACTGACACATTCTCATTTGTAACAAACGACGATGGCAATAATCCATTTGCATTTACTCTAAATGCAATTACTACGATAGTGATCGATGACGATGACGCAGAGTATAGCTCTACTGGTGGCTTTGCAAGCTTTGCTCCCGGAGGGTATAACGGTAGCTTTGAGGCTGCCAATACTGGTGACGGAATTGATGTCGCTACTTGGAGTTTCACAGGATTGGGACTAGCGAGTGGCTGGACTGTAGCAGCTACATGGACTGGTTTCGGCAACCGAGCATCCAATTCTCTTTATACTGTTACAGATAGTATTGGAGATACAGAAGTTGTAATAGATCAACGAAACAATCCAGTTGGCTTTTCTGATTTGGGATCAACTTGGGAAATTCTCGGCGATGCGTTTGTCGTTGATGGAACCGGGACACTAACTGTTACGCTAACCACTACTGGAACTGGTTATGTTGATGCTGACGCTATTAGAATCGAGCCACTGTTCGATCCTGTGCCAACAGGCGGAGTTTTACTTGGCGGTGCAGCAGATGTACCAGCGGGACCAGCTACTGAGACTGGTGAAGGCGGAATACTTGTTGGCGGGACAGTAACCCCTACAGGAATCTCAAATGAGACTGGTACTGACGGAATACTTGTTGGCGGTGCAGCAGACGATGAACTGAGCGATGTTATAGAGATTAGCGGTGGAGCACTGGCCGGTGGCGTTGCTGTTGTCACAGCCATCTACAATCCTGTTCCTGCCGGTGGATCAGTTGTTGGCGGTGTTTCTGATGCCACAGCAATTTACAATCCTGTTCCTGCCGGTGGTTCAATTGTTGGCGGTGCAGCAGACGATGAGCTAAGCGACCTTATCACAGTTGGCGGTGGAGCAATTGCCGGTGGCGTTGCTACAGTTACAGCAATTTACAATCCTGTTCCTGCCGGTGGGTCAATTGTTGGCGGTGCAGCAGATGATGAGCTAAGCGATGTTATAGAGATTAGCGGTGGAGTAATTGCCGGTGGCGTTGCTGATGTT
>Ga0115002_10000714_pt1 | contig 46572 bp, 35 predicted proteins | sample ArcticOcean_MG_C_8_FD_89576 | JGI IMG/M metagenome (GOLD analysis project Ga0115002, IMG submission 89576) | Marine microbial communities from western Arctic Ocean - ArcticOcean_MG_CB11_86 | ecosystem: Environmental > Aquatic > Marine > Oceanic | place: Arctic Ocean: Canada Basin | collected... | reverse complement strand
TGCGACGATCGGACAGATCGCGCGCGCCGACGTTGGTCGTCATGATGAGGATGACGTGCCGGAAGTCGGCCTTGCGGCCGTGCGAATCGGTCAACGTGGCGTGATCCATGACCTGTAACAAGATGCTGTAAATGTCGGGATGGGCCTTCTCAATTTCGTCCAGCAACAGCACCGCGTGCGGCGCCTTACGCACGGCGTCGATCAGCAGCCCGCCTTCCTCGTAGCCGACGTATCCTGGCGGAGCGCCGATCAGCCGCGAGACGGCGTGCTTCTCCATGTATTCGGACATGTCGTAGCGGAGAAACTCTATGCCGAGCATCTTCCCGAGCTGGCGCGCCAACTCGGTCTTGCCGACGCCGGTCGGACCAGCAAAGAGAAAACTGCCAATCGGCTTGTCGGGCGATCGCAAGCCGGAACGCGACAGCTTGATCGCCGACACCACCTCATCGACGGCGCCGTCCTGCCCGAAGATGACCGTTCGCAATTCGGGGCCGAGCGTCGCCAGGGCGCGCCGATCATCGGCGGACACGGCGCGCACCGGCACACGCGCCATCGCGGCTACGACCTGCTCGACCTGTGTCAGCCCGATTGTCGCGGTGCGCATGTTCGGCGCCAGCAGCTTCTGCGCCGCGCCCGCTTCGTCCATGACGTCGATGGCTTTGTCCGGCAGGTGCAGGTCCTTCAAGTGCTTGGCTGACAGCGCCACGGCGCCTTCCACGGCCTCGTCGGCGTACCGCACGCCGTGATGCGCCTCATAGTGCGGACGGAGTCCCTTGAGAATCTCCACCGCCTCGGCCTCAGACGGCTCAAGCACATCGATTCTCTGAAACCGGCGAGACAACGCGCGGTCACGGTCGAACGACTGCTTCGCATCACTGAACGTCGTCGAACCGATGCACCGAAGCGTGCCGTCGGCGAGCGCGGGCTTTAGCAGGTTCCCGGCGTCCATCGCGCCCCCAGACGCGGCGCCCGCGCCGATGAGCGAATGAATTTCGTCGATGAACAGAATGGCGTTCGGCTCGCCCCCGAGGCGTTCGAGGACCTGCTTCACTCGCTCCTCGAAGTCGCCCCGATAGCGCGTGCCGGCCAGCAGTGCCCCGAGATCGAGCGCAAATACCTTCGCACCCCTTAACACCTCGGGAACGGTGCCACTCTGGATCCGAAGCGCCAGACCTTCGGCGAGCGCCGTCTTGCCCACGCCTGGCTCGCCCACCAGCAGCGGGTTGTTCTTGCGGCGGCGGCACAACACCTGGATCATCCGTTCGAGCTCCAGGGCTCGACCGATCAGCGGATCGATTCGCCCCGCGGCGGCGCGGGCGATCAAGTCGGTAGCGAACGCATCCAGTGGATCGGCAGGCGCTGGCACCGCGTCCTCCGGCCCATCTCCCTCCAGGCCACGCCCCGGCGTCGGCGCCGCATCGGCTGTTCCGCCGTGCGCGATGACACGCAGGAGCGTCAAACGATCGACGCCTTGGGCCCGCAGAAAGAACGCAGCATGGCTCTCTTCTTCGTGCAGCATGAACACCAGCAGACTGCCCGTATCCACATGCGTGGCGCTTGAGACCGCCCCATGCACGACCGCCTGCTGAATCACACGGTCGAGGCCAATCGTCGGCTCCGGCTCCGAAGCCCCCGACGGTGGCACCGGCGTGAAGGCTTTGATCAGCACGTCGTCCACCTGCTGTCTCAACGCGGCAAGATCAGCGCCGCACATCGCCAGCACTTCCCTCCCGTAGGGATCATCGGTGATCGCTCGTAGCAGGTGCTCAAGCGACACGGTGTCGTGCCGCCGCTCCGTCGCGAGCCGAAACGCGCGCTGAATAGTCTCCAGCGTGTCGGGTGAGAACGGTACAGGAGGTTGGGCCATCAGTGCGTCACGGTCTCAGGTTCGGGCTCCATCGTGACGAGAAGGGGAAACTCGTGTTTCTCGGCCAACTGCTCTGTCCGCTTGACCTTCGTTTCCGCCACGTCGTGGGTGAAGGTGCCTGCGACGCCCAACCCCGATTGATGCACGCTCGCCATGATCAAAAAAGCCTCATCCGACGATTTGCGAAAGATAGTCTCGAGCACCCAGACGACGAAATCCTGCGTGGTGTAGTCGTCGTTGTGCAGTAACACGCGCCACATGCGAGGGTGCTGCAGCTTCTGCTCGCTGCGAGTATCGATGAGCGTTGATTCGCGCGGGTCGTCCATTGACTCTCTATCCGTGTGACCGACGTTCTTCATCTTACCCGTACGGTTTCCGGAAGACCTGGCGCAAAGGTCCAGGGCGACGGGACGCCCGGCAGCCTCACGAGACGCTCGACGGCCTGCACAAATACCGTGCGTGGGATCGCGCTCGCGCCAAGCGACGCCAAGTGGGTCGTCGGCACCTGGCAGTCGATGAGTTCGAAACCCCACTCCTCCAGCTGTCGCGCCAGATAGACCAGCGCGATCTTCGAGGCGCCCGAGCGCCAGCTGAACATCGATTCGCCGTAGAACATCCGGCCCAACGCAACGCCATAGAGACCACCGATGAGGAGGTTTTCTGACCATACTTCAACGGAATGTGCGTACCCGAGCGAGGCGAGCCCTCGGTAAGACTCCGCCATGCCGGCGGTGATCCAGGTGCCGGCGGCAGCGGCGCGCGGCTCCGCGCATGCTGCCACGACACGCGGAAAGGCCCAGTCGACAGTAACCCGATAGCCCGCCGATCGAATAGTCCGGCGCAGCGACCGCGAGACGTGCACGTCCCGCAGCCACAACACGGCCCTCAGATTGGGACTCCACCACAGCACCGGGTCGTCGCCACCAAACCACGGGAAGATTCCCTTCGTGTAGGCGTCCAGCAGGCGCTCGGGGGACAGGTCATCGCCTGCCGCCAGCAGTCCGTCTGGATCACCTAACGCCGACTCGACCGGCGGGAACGGATCGTCCATGGTCAACCAAGGGATCGTCATGTCAGCCGGTCCTCGCACAGTCGGGTGGCACCTTCGCATCATCGTACGTTCCTTGTGTCTGGCGCTACCCCTGAAGAGCCTTCTCGCATAGCATTGCCTGTATGAGCTGGTTTCGCGGGGCAGTATTCGCGCTCGCGGTGATGGTGTGCGCGACCTCCGTCCTGGCCCAAGGAATCCCAGGAACTCGCGCGTACGTCGAGGCGCACAAGGGCTGGGAGGCCATCCGCGACGGCCGTCATCAGGACGCCGCTGAGGCGTTTGCGCTGGCGCTCGACGCAGAACCTCGAGACCCCTCGAATCACTATGGCTCGGGTCTGGCGGCGTACCTCCTCGGACAGCCGACCGTGGCGCAGCATGAACTTGAGCGCGCGCTGGAGCTTGCGCCCTCGCTGACGGATGCCTCGCTCGTTCTGGCCAACGTCTTGTACCGGGCCAGCGATATCGCCGGGGCCATCCGCGTGTACGAGGCGGCCATGGAGTTCGCCCCCGAAGACGACACGCTTCGGACGCGATTGGACGAACTGCGCCAGGAAGCGGTGGTACACGGAAACTTCCTCGAGTCCCATGGCGCGCACTTTACCGTTCTGTTCGAGGGCGCCGCGGATGCGGAACTGGCGAGCCGTGTCGTCGACATCCTCGAGGCCGCGTACTGGCGCGTGAGTACCGCACTCGCCATCTACCCGGAGCGCACGATCACGGTCGTGCTGTACACGCAGGAGCAGTCCAGAGACATCACACAGTCACCCCAATGGGCAGCGGCGGCCTACGACGGACGCATCCGGCTCCAGGTCGGCGGCGCCGACGCCAATCCCGACGAACTTGAGCGTGTCATCGTCCACGAATTTACCCACGCACTGGTCCAGACCCTGACGCCACGTGGCGTGCCTATGTGGCTGCACGAGGGGCTCGCCGTTATGTTTGAGCCCAACGGAAATGCGTGGATCGACGAGCAGCTCTCCCGTACGTCCACGCGGCTGCCGTTGGAGCGCCTCGCCGGCAGTTTCGGCGACCTCTCCGGGGACGACGCCCGAATTGCGTACGCTCAGAGCGCGGGAATCGTGCGCGCCCTTTTTGAGAGCGGCGGCCCCTTGACGGTGGGCGCGGTCTTGCAAGATATCGCGCGCGGCGATACCTTTACCGTGGCCTTCGAGTAACGTATGTTCATGTCCTACGACACCTTTCTGGCCGGCCTGGCATCCGGTCGTTGACCTTGTGAGTTAGAATTAGAGCGTTTACGAGGAGCCTTGCCAGTTCGTCTTTTTATCGGAAATCTGCCGTACGGCGCGACCGAAGCTGATCTTCGAGCCCACTTCGCCGCGGTCGCGGAACCATCACATATCGCCATGCCGGTCGATCGGGAGACCGGTCGCCCCAGAGGCTTCGCCTTTGTCGAGTTTGCCGACCGCGCGCTCGCTGAGGAAGTCGTCCGGAAGTTTGACGCCCAGCCGTTTCAAGGGCGAAACCTGGCCGTCAGCGAGGCGCGGGCCCGAGAGGACCGCCCGCCACCACGTCCAGCCGGCGGCTACGGTAGTCCCCGGCCATCTGGTGGCGGCTATGGCGGCGGAGGTGGAGGGTACGGGGCCCGGCCGAGCGGCGGTTTTTCACCAGGCCCTGGCGGCCGCGATCGCACCGCAAACTTTGGACCACCCGCTCCTCCTCGCCGGCTCCGAGGCGGGAAGAAGGGCCAGGAGCAGGGCCACAAAGTTCGTGGCCCCATCAAAGAAAAGGCGACCGGCCGATTTTATGCCACGGACGACCTTGGGGAGGATACGCCGCTCGACATCGATAATGTCGCCACGAGCGCGCCCAAAGATCCCACGCTCGATACAGACACCGATGGAGCGGCTGACAACGACGCGGACGGGATTGCGTCAAGTCCAGGAGCCACAGCGGGCGAGGACGGCGACTCCGACGATCAGAACTAGCTCGGGTTTCGCATCTTCCTAGCGGTCTGATTGCGAATCAGCTAGCGCGTTTTGGGATCCGGTCTGCTGTGAAACACTCGAAAACGCGTTAGGCATTCGGCCGGCAAGGCATCCGTCTCCACCCCACCGCGCACGGTCGACGTGCTCCCCTTGGCAGGTATGGCCTCGCCTCGGTTTCGCTAGAGCTACGCGCTCATGAAATCCGCGTTAAAGCGCTTTTCACAACGCCGTGGCGCGCAGGCTGAATCCTGCGCGCTACAGCCCAATAAAAACGCGCTAGGCGTCGCGCGGCGAGGTCCGGTCCGAAAACGGCATCGCTGAAGTGCCTTCCAGGCGGTGACAGTCGGAGCAATCGATCGCGAAGTTGGCCCCCGAGCGCGTGCACATTGTCATACGCCTCGCAGGCGCTCAGCTGCGCGCTCCAGCGTGTCGTCCCGCTTCGCGAAACAGAACCGCAGCACCGGCCCAGCCTCAGCTCCGCGCAGAAACGGTGACACCGGAATGGCCGCGACGCCGCTCTCTCTGAGCAGGCGAAGGACAAAGTCGCTGTCCCGCTCGTCGCTAATCGCTGAATAGTCCAGCATCTGAAAATAGGTCCCGCGACACGAGAGCGGACGGAAGCGGGACCCCTCGAGCAGTCTCAGAAACAAATCTCGTTTGGCCTGGTAGAACGGTGCCACACCAGAGGCAGCCGGATCGCGCGTCACGAACTCGGCGTACGCACGTTGAACTGCGCCGTTCACCGCGTAGGTGACGAACTGATGCACGCGCGCCACTTCAGCGCTGATAGCACGCGGCGCGGCGCAGTATCCAACCTTCCATCCGGTGGTGTGGTACGTCTTGCCGAACGAGCTGATCACGACGGCCCGATCGGCAATCTCGGGATGCATGGCGATACTTTCGTGAGACCGCCCATCGAACACCATGTGCTCGTAGACTTCGTCCGACACAACCACCGCGTCGGTTCGCTGGAGTACTCCAGCTAGCTCACGCAGATCGTCTCGATCGAACACCATGCCGGTCGGGTTGTGCGGAGAATTCACCACGATGACCCGTGTGCGCGACGTCACGGCGCTCCGGACATCGTCCCAGTCGACGCGATAGTCCGGTCCGCGCAAGGTCACAAACACCGGTGTGCCGCCACTCAGCTGCACCACCGGCGCGTAGGCATCATAGGCCGGCTGCAGCATTACGACTTCATCACCGGGCCGGACCAGCGCAGTCAGCGTGCTGAACAGGCCTTCGGTCGCGCCGGAGGTCACTGTGATTTCAGACTCCGGATCGTATCGGCGCCCGTACAGCCGCTCAATCTTGTTCGACAGTGCCTCTCGAAGGACACCCACTCCGAGCATGGGTGCGTACTGATTGTGCCCGTCACGCATGCTGCGAGCCACCGCATCGACCAGCTCCGGCGCGCACTCGAAATCCGGGAATCCCTGGGACAGGTTGATGGCGCCGTGTTCTGCCGCGAGACGAGACATCACCGAAAAGATGCTCACGCCAGTTGATGGAAGCTTCGATTGATTCACGTCAGGGCTCCGTCCAGTTCCACACCTTTAACGCCAGCAACGGGTACCGATGGCGAACCTGCACCACGTGATTGTAGTAGTCCGACTTGACGATATCACGTCGCAACAGACGGTCACGCAGGCGTCGTAATTCATAGCGATAGAGATCGTTGAGGAACGCGTGTACGAGATCCGGAGACGATGCACGCGTCGGCCTGACCCCGTGGGTAGCCAGATGATCGAGAACCTCCTGCTTGTACTGGTGTTCCACGGGTGGCTCAGCTCGGCGTTTCGGCGCCAGGCACGTCCGCGGGTGCACAGACGTTCTCGACGTACCTCCGTGCCTCCGCAACCTCGGAAGGCAGGCCTGGGCGCGTGCTCCACGTCTCAAGCAAGGCGCCATACGATCGACATGCTTCCAACACATCCTTCAGGCGGCTTGAGGCCCGATCGCTCCCGACCATATTTCGCAGCGAGGGCCCCAGACGGTAGGAGGCGTCGGCGTACGCCTGGCGCGCATCCTCATACCGGTCGACCTGGAGCCAGAGATCGCCGGCGAGCTCGGTCGCGCTGACGATCGGCGCGCCGGGCAAGCCCGCCGCACTCTGAATCAACTCCATCTGCATAGCGGTCTCCAGATACAGACGCATCTCGTCTCGTTCGCTCTGTGCCGCCGCCGCGGCGGCCTGAAGTACCAAGCGGGCGATCTCCGCTGAGCCACTGCGCCCCTGGGAGATTGTCCCGAGTGCCTCAATCGCCCCGTGGACAGGAGCGAGCGCCGCGACGGCACCGCCATCTCGAAACGCCTCTCGTGCATCAACTAGGCCGCGAAGGTAAATCAGCGCGACCTCGGATCCGGCGTCCCCTCGCCCAGCCGTCACGCTTAACAACTCCATTGCGCCAGGCAGATCGAACTCCGCCGCGCGCACAATCGCCTCCGCGATCAGACTTCTGGAGTCGCGGTCATCCGCACCCAGAACCGGACCTGGCGCCGTCGCGTCCGCCGAGGCTTCAACCGGTGCCGAAGCCAGAATCGGTGCCGGAGGCGGTGCCGGTGTGTCGTCACCCGCAACTAGGAGCGGCTGCTGGCCGTCGGTGTCTGGGAGATCGTCCAGAGCCGTCTGCGGATTCGCCTCCTCGGCTGCTCCCTCGCTCAACGCAGAATCCAGCGGCTCGGCCGCTGCCCCCGACGCGGAGCCTCCCTCCGGTACTGCCTCGGTTACTTCTCCCTCCGCGAATGCTGGCGCTGGCACGGCCTCCTCGATAGGAACGAGGGCGTCGTTCCCCACGATCCCTTCCGTCATCTGCTCAGGTGGCGGCGCGAACACGTCTGCGGCCGAACCGTTCAAGGTCCGCGCATCTTCCGCCACAGCGCGTGACGCCTGGACGTTCTGACGAGCACGTTGAATTGCGACCGTCGCCAACACCGCGATTCCGATGGCCAGCGCCAACAAGCCGACGGCCACCGCCACAGCCGGGCGGCGCCACCACTTTGGTGCGCCGCTCATGGGGAGCTCCGGAGGCAACAGGTCGCGGCGCAGAGCCAAAAGCGCGACCTCGTCAGAAGGGGCGTCGCCACCTAATGCAGCGGCCAATCCAAAGCCAAGCACGACCGTTCGCCGTTCGGACGTCAGCAGCACGTTTTCCGCCCTGAGATCCCCGTGTGAAATACGGTGCTCCTCGGCGGACGCGAGCGCGCTCTCAACGTCGGCGAGGCACTGCCTCGCGGTGTCGACGGTCAAATCGCCGTGGTCGACGAGAGTCCGTAAAGTCTCGCCATCGAATGGCTCGGACACGACATATACCGTGTCCGCCGTCGTCCCGACCTCGTAGAGTCTTGGAATACTGGGATGCGTGAGCACGCCCGCCGCCAGCAGGTCAGCAGCGACGCGCGCGAGTAACATGGAGTCGGCGTCTGTGGCGAACCGCAGCACACGGATGGTGACGTTGCGCCCCTGCTCATGATCGCGGCCCAGGTAGAGCTCACCGAGGCCAACGACGGAGAGGGGCGAGAGAATCTCGTACGGTCCGAGACGAATACCGGGTTTGAGCGTCAATGATCCCAACCGCTGGCGTCGGCCGCCAGCCGAAACTGGTTCCCACCAATCATAGCTATGGCCACCGCCGCCGTGACGCAACGTCAGTGCGGACACGTCGCGGTGGCGCGACGCGGCGAGCGCAGGTCCGCCCCCAGACCGGGGACGAACCTAGCCAGATTAGTACCGATAGTGATCGGGTTTGTACGGGCCGTCAAGAGGCACGCCGATGTAATCGGCCTGTTCCTGCGACAACCGCGTGAGCTTCACGCCCAGATGATCCAGGTGCAGCCGCGCCACCTCCTCATCCAGCGCCTTGGGCAGCATCGTCACAGTCTTGCCGTACTGCTCCGCCTTTTCGTGCAGCTCAAGCTGGGCGAGCACCTGATTGGTGAACGACGCCGACATCACGAAACTGGGGTGCCCGGTGGCGCAACCAAGATTCAACAGTCGGCCTTCGGCCAGGACCAGCACGCTGTGGCCGTCTGGGAAACGGAACTCGTCGTACTGCGGCTTGATGTTGATCCGCTCCACGCCCTTGGTCTTCTTCAGTCCGGCCATGTCGATCTCGTTGTCAAAATGGCCGATGTTGCCGATGATGGCCTTGTCCTTCATCCGCTTCATGTGTTCCACAGTGATGATGTTGAAGTTTCCGGTCGTCGAGACAAAGATGTCCACCTCCCCGACGACGTCCTCCATCGTGTTGACCTCGAAGCCCTCCATCGCCGCCTGCAGCGCGCAGATGGGATCGATTTCGGTGACGATCACACGGCAGCCCTGTCCGCGCAGCGCCTGCGCGCAGCCCTTTCCCACTTCCCCGTATCCCAAGACCAGTGCCACTTTGCCGCCGAGCATGACGTCCGTGGCGCGGGCCAGACCGTCCGGAAGGGAGTGGCGGCAGCCATACACATTGTCGAACTTGCTCTTCGTCACAGAGTCGTTGACGTTGATGGCCGGGAACAGCAGCGTCCCGGCTTCCATCATCTGGTAGAGCCGGTGCACGCCGGTCGTGGTCTCCTCGCTAACACCGCGGATGGCACCAGCCAACGCAGACCACCGCCCCGGATTCGCCTTCAGCTCGCCAGTGATGGTCTTCAGGATGACGCCCCACTCCTCGGGGTCCTTCTCTGCGTTGAAGGCCGGAACCTTCCCCAATGCCTCGAACTCCGCCGCCTTGTGCACGAAGAGCGTGGCGTCGCCACCGTCATCGACGATGAGTGATGGACCGACCCCATCCGGCCAGACGAGCGCTTCGACCGTGCACCACCAGTACTCATCTAGCGTCTCGCCCTTCCATGCGAACACCGGCGTGCCCTTCGGCGCCGAGGGCGTACCACCCGATTCCGGCCGGCCCACGACAACCGCCGACGCCGCATGATCCTGCGTCGAGAAAATATTGCACGACACCCACCGTACGTTGGCACCAAGTTCGGTTAGCGTCTCAATCAGCACCGCAGTCTGGACCGTCATGTGCAGGCTGCCCATGATGCGTGCGCCGGCCAGCGGCTTTTTCGCCCCGTATCGAGCACGGAGCGCCATCAGTCCTGGCATCTCGTGTTCGGCGAGGCGAAGCTCCTTACGTCCCCACTCGGCGAGGGTGAGGTCCGCCACCTTGTACGGGGGCCGTCCAGCCTTCTCAGCGGCCTCGAATGCGTGCATCTTTTCGGTCAGTAGTGTTGCCATCATCTATTTCCTTTATGTGTTCGAACGGGTCCAACAACCCGTCCCTCTTGTATGGGGACATGTGTCCCCCTTACCTACGAACGTGTGCCCCTCTTGTTGCGACGGCCGCGAATAGCCCTGGACCTCTGGCGTCCTGATCCGTGGGCAGTACGCGTAGGCGAACGTCGCTGAATCCGGCTCCGGTCAAAAATCGTGAGATCTGCGTCTCGGCGAAGCCGAGCCACACGTGCCCCATCTGTTGCTGATATTCCTCTCGCTCGTGCGGCAGCATGTCGACGACCAGCAGACGGCCGCCAGGCTTGACGACCCGCGCCACTTCCGCGAGCGCGTTGGCCGGATTCGGCGCGTAGTGCAGCACCAGCGCCAACATCGCGCAATCGAGCTCCCCGGCATCGAGCGGCAGCGCCTCAAGATCGCCTTGGCGAATCTCAACGTTTGGCCGATCACCCAGGCGACGGCGCGCAGCATCAAGCATGTCGGTCGATCCATCTACCGCGATCACGCGGCGCACGTACGGTGCGATCGTCTCGGCGAGCTGCCCGGTTCCGCACCCCAGATCACCGGCAACGAGCGTTGGATCGATGAGGCCGAGTACCGCCCACAGATAGAACGTGTCACCGAAGAGATCGCTCCGGAGACGATCCCAGTCACCCGCGGCCGTCGCGAAAAACTCCTGCGACTTCGCACGGCGCCGCGCAAGTACACCCTGCAACCGGAGGTCATCCCGGCCCGCCGCAACCGTCGCCGCGACCTGTTCGCGAATCAGAGGCCACAAGCGACTCGCCCCGGAATCCAGGTCATGCAGGGGCATACTGTAGAAACGACTGGTCCCATCACGGCGCGAACTCACCCAATCGTCGTCGGCGAGCGTCTTCAGATGGCGACTGACACTCGACTGCGGGCACTGCAGCACCGCACACAGCTCGGACACGGTCAGTTCGTGTTTTTCAAGCAGTAGCAGCAGCCGGCACCTCGTGGGGTCGGCCAGCGCCGACATGTGCCCTAGAATCGCAATCATCCGTCCATCCGGATGAAATGATACACCGATCGAATGGCCCTGTAAAGACCGCGAGGGCCGCTGGGGCGCGTCCTACTGCGCCAGTTCGGCTTCCAACCGAGCGACGAGGGTATCAAGCTCCGCCGCCACGGCGAGAACCGTGCCCGGCTGACTGAGGTCTACGCCGGCCTGCGCGAGTAGGCTCATTGGGTAGTCGCTCCCACCGGCTCGCAGCAGCGACAGATATTGGGTCACGCTCTCCGCCCCCGGCCCGGCGTCGGACGCACGCAGACCTTGCATGATCTTCGCGGTCGACGCGAAGCACGTGGCGTACTGGTACACGTAGTACGGCGTGCTAAAGAAATGCGGGATGCGTGCCCACGTGACGCGCGACATCTCTTCCTCATCTATGACATCGCCGTAGTAGTCGCGCAGCAGCGTCGCGTACAGCGTGTTGAGTACGTCGGCCGTCACCGGGCGATCCTGCTCAACCAATCGGTGCGCTCGCAGCTCAAATTCCGCAAAAAGCACCTGTGTATAGAAGGTGCTCGCAATGCTATCGATCGCGTGTTGGAGCAGGATGACCCGCTCCTCTCGCGACCGCGCGCGCTCGAGCATCAGATCCAGAAACAGGGCCTCGCTGAGCGTCGACGGGACTTCCGCGACGAAGATTGTGTAGCCGGCATAGACAAACGGCTGTGCCTGATGGGACAGCAACGTATGCATCGAGTGGCCCATTTCGTGGGCGAGCGTGAACACGGCGTCAAGCGTCTCGTTGTAGTTGAGCAGCATGTAGGGATGCGCCCCGTACACCGGTGCCGAATACGCTCCGCTCCGCTTCCCGATGTTCTCGTAGACGTCGATCCACCCCTCGTCAAACGCGCGGCGCACCTGCTGTTGGTAGGATTCGCCAAGCGGCGCCACCGAGTCCACAATCCAGCCCCCGACCTCATCGTAGGGATACCGGACGTCATGCTCAACCAGAGGGAGAGAGACGTCGAATAAGCGGTAGGTCTCGACGCCGAGCACGCGTCGCCGTAAACGATGGTACCTCCGCAATGGCTCCACGCCTTGTCTGGCACCCGCAATCAGATTCTCGACCACAGAGGTTGGGATGTTGTTGCCGTGCAGGGCCGCATCGAGCGTCGTGTCGTACCCTCGTGCGCGCGCATGGAACCAATCACGCTGCAGCACGCCGTTGTACAGAGCGGCGTACGTGTTCTGGTTGTCCGCGTACGTGCGATGGAACGCCCGGTACGCCGCGGCGCGGTCCTCCTGCCTCCGATTCGTCTCCAGCAGCACCCGGTACTGGCCGTAGCTCAAGGTCACCTGCTCGCCGCCGCTGAGGGTGATGGACGGAAACTTCGCATCGGCCGTCGTCAGTGCCGCATAGCTATCATGCGGCACGCTGTTGAAACGACCCGCAAACGACATCAGGTGCTCGCCCTGCTCGTCGAGCACGTGCTGCTGTTCATGAAACAGACTCTCGATCGCAAAGCGGTACACCCCCAGTTCGGCGCTCGAGCCAATCCAGGACCGCACCGTCTCGATCGGGACCGCGAGCAGTTCGGGATTGAACCAGGATCCTGCCTGCTGCAGCCGTGCGAAGAGAATCTGGACTTGCTGACGTTTGGCGTCGATGGCGTTGTCCCGCTGGTCCTGGTCGTAGTGAAGCGACGCGAAATACCAGACCCGATAGCTGAGCGCGCCCATCGTGTCCATCGCGCGGAACGCCGCGAGCAGGTGGTCGACACTCTGGGCGAGCGTGCCCCGAAGCGCGGCAAACGCCGCGATCTCCGACTCCAGATTGCGGTAGGCGCGCGTCCACTCGTCCCAGTCAACGCAAATTGCCGTCAGATCCCAGGTGTAGCGAGTAGGAATCGCATCGCGTGGCGGAAGCGTCCCTTGCACAGGGCGGAAGGCATCAAGTTGAGACATAGGACTGGACTCAGACTGCGAAATAAAAACCCTGACGAGCTACCTGCGTAGAAGGCCGACCAGGGCTGGATAGCTGGCTGGCAACGGCACGCTGTGACGAGGACGCGCGAGCGCGGCGGCTAGCGCGGGCGGCAGTGCGATGGGCTCGCCGATCGCTGGTTCCACGACCTCGCGAAATTTAGCCGGATGCGCCGTCGCAAGAAATACCCCTGTTGCGCTTGTATCCGCTGCCAGCAGCGGCTGCAACCCGAGCCAGGCGATCGCGCCGTGCGGGTCGAGGAGGTACCCGTGCCGCCGATGCACGTCTCCTATTTCGTCCACGATGCGCGCATCGGTGAATGACGCTCCCGCGATATCGTGGCGCATCCGATCGATATCGTCGTCGTACAGGGCCCGTATGCGCTCGAAGTTGCTTGGCGCACCGACGTCCATCGCATTCGCCACGGTGCGAACCGAGTCACGAGGCTGATACACACCCGAACGCAGAAATTCTGGCACAACGTCGTTGACATTGGTTGACGCGATGAACCGCCGCACAGGGAGGCCGATCCGTTTAGCAATGAGCCCAGCCGTCAGATTGCCAAAATTCCCACTCGGAACGGACACGATCGGATCAGTCTTCAAATGCGCGAGCACACAGTAATAAAACACCTGAGGGAGCAATCGCCCGAGATTGATCGAATTCGCCGGCGTCAGCCAGACATGGGCGCGAAGATCGTCGTCTGCGAACGCCTGTTTGACGAGCCGCTGGCAATCATCAAACGTGCCACGCACGGCGACCGCGGTAATGTTGTCGCCGAGCGAGGCCATCTGGGCTTCCTGCACGGCGGTGACCTGTCCTTCCGGGTACAGCACGATCACGCGGGTGTCAGGCACGCCATGAAACGCCTGGGCCACCGCGCTGCCAGTATCGCCCGACGTGGCCACCAAAATCGTGAGCGGCGTGCCATCGGTGAAGTAATGTAGCAGCCGCGCCTGCACCCGGGCCCCGACGTCCTTGAAGGCAGCCGTCGGCCCGTGAAACAACTCAAGCGCCCACACCCGATCGGTGACCTGCACGAGGGGAATAGGGAAATCGAGCGCATCGCGAACGAGGCCGGACAAATCGGATGTCGAAATCTCGTCCCGCAGCAAATGCCCCCCAATGATCGATGCGGTCTCGGCGAGGTCAGCCGACGCGAGCGCGTCCAGGCTACCCGCCGGCAGTGGTTCAAAGTGATCCGGAAAATACAGCCCACCGTCGGGCGCCGTGCCTGCGAAAAGCGCGTCGATAAAGGGGACGGACAACGATGCCCGACCCGTGCTCACCCATTTCATTCGTGTCACACCTGTAAGGGTTCAGGCCGGATCGGCACGGATTTCCCATGGTCGTCCACGGCAACAAGCACCACGACAGCTTCGGTCACCTTGACCACATCCCCGAGAGCGCCGGCGGCCGACGACGCCCGCACGACACCCCAGCGCTCCGCCTCAACCGACACGCGAACGGTGATCGACGTCCGGCCGACACGCACGGTTTCCGTGTAGAAGCTGACGACGTCTCCCACGAAGACCGGCTGATGAAACTCGACCTGGTCCATGGCGCGCGTGACGTACCGGAACGGACCAGCCTTGCGCGCTTCGACGGACGACGCCAGATCGATATGCGACAGAATCACGCCGCCGAAGATCGTGCCAGTGGGGTTGGTGTCCTTCGGGAGCAACAGCAGCTTAATAGCGGGAATGCGATCCGACATGAGGCCTCCCACATTCTACCTGCCGTCTCGACTTTGCCGGCGCACGCCAGGCGTCTGCCCAGCGTAACGGCGGCCACGACTGATAGGCCGCGTCCGGTCTGTCCGCACAACGAGAGATGGTCCAGTGCGCCACGGCCAACCTCACGCAAGAAAAGACCACAGTCGCGCCCGTAAAGACCCCGTATCATGTTAGCGATATGAGCACGGTGACCAACGGGCGCTCGACACAAACGCCAGCGAGTGACTCCACTTCATCAACGCGATCCTGGGGCGTGCACGACGCCAGCGAGATGTACGAAGTGGCGCGCTGGGGTCACGGGTATTTCGCGGTGAGCGACGCTGGCCACGTGCAGGTCCACCCCACCAAGGACCCTGCCGCCGCCATCGACCTCAAGGAACTGATCGACCGGCTGCAGCTCAGGGGCATCCACCTGCCGGTTCTCGTCAGGTTCACAGACATTCTTCGGCACCGGCTTGGAGAAATTCACGCCGCCTTCCAGTCGGCCATCGCGCAGAACCAATATCAAGGCACGTACAACTGCGTCTACCCCATCAAGGTCAACCAGCAGCGACAGGTCGTTGAAGAGGTCATGGATTTCGGCCGGCCGTTCGGATTCGGCCTCGAAGCGGGATCGAAGCCGGAGTTGCTCGCCGTGGTGGCGATGGCGGACAACGACACACCTATCATCTGCAACGGCTTCAAGGACGCCGAGTACATCGAAACGGCGATGCTCGCGCAAAAGATCGGCCGGAAGATCATTCCTGTCGTCGAGAAATACACCGAGCTTGGCCTGATCCTCGACGCCGCTGAGAAGGCCGGCGTGCGTCCCCGGATCGGGGTCCGCGTCAAGCTGGCCGCACGCGGCAGCGGGCGGTGGCAATCATCGGGCGGATTCCGATCGAAGTTCGGCCTGACAATCACCGAGATCATGCGCGCGCTCGAAGACCTCAGGGCCCGCGGCATGGAGGACTGCTTCAAACTGCTCCACTTTCACCTTGGTAGCCAGATCACCAATATCCGCATCGTCAAGGGTGCCCTCAACGAAGCCGCGAGGGTGTATACGCAGTTGGCCAAGCTTGGTGCCGGCCTGGAGTATTTGGACGTGGGCGGCGGCCTTGGTGTCGACTACGACGGTTCGCGGACGAATTTCGAGTCGAGTATGAACTACACGCTCGAAGAATATGCCAATGACGTCATCTACCACGTCCAGACCGTCTGCGACGAGGCGGGGGTGGCGCATCCCACGATTGTCTCTGAGAGTGGCCGTGCTGTCGTGGCGTACCACAGCGTGCTGGTCTTCAACGTGCTCGGCGTCTCGGGCTTCGGCGATGAGACGGTCCCGACAGCCGCCGATCCCGAGTGGGAACAACCCCTCGTCGATCTGGTCGAGACGTATAACACTGTCTCGTCGCGCAACGCGCTTGAGGCATTCCACGATGCGCAGCAGGCGCTCGACATGGCGCTGAGTCTCTTTGCTGGTGGCTATCTACCGCTCGAACAGCGGAGCCTGGCTGAAAATCTGTTCTGGGCCATCTGCACCAAACTCCGGAAGATTTCTCAAACGCTGGCCGAGATACCCGAAGACCTTCAAAGCCTGGACGAGCAGCTGTCAGACACTTATTTCTGTAACTTCTCGCTCTTCCAGTCGATCCCGGATAGCTGGGCCATCAAGCAACTCTTCCCCGTGATGCCACTTCATCGCCTCGACGAAAGGCCGACCAAGCCTGCCGTACTCGGCGACATTACCTGCGACTCCGACGGCAAGCTCGATCGTTTTGTTGATCGCCGCGATGTGAAGAAGACCTTGCCACTGCACACCGTCAACGGCGAGCCGTACTACCTCGGCGTGTTTCTCGTCGGCGCCTACCAGGAGATCCTCGGAGATCTCCACAACCTCTTCGGCGACACGCACGCCGTGCATGTCAGCCTCGACCCGAACGGCGGCGCGCGGCTCGATACGTTGATCAAGGGCGATACCGTGAGTGAGGTGCTCAATTACGTGGAGTTTGACGCCGATATATTGCTCGGCAAGCTTCGGACCGACGTAGAAACCGCCCTCCGCGAGGGCCGCGTGGACTATGAAGGCGCGGGCCGCCTCCTTCGGTTCTACGAAGAGGGTCTGCAAGGCTACACGTATCTCGAGGGCTGAGACGCCCCGGCCCGTACGACGCTTCGACCCTACGTCCTCACGACGCTTTTTTCTGCTGCTCGGAGAAGCGCCGACAGGCGTGCTGAAACCGCTCGTTCAGTGGGTGGGCAAGGTCAACAGGAACCGGGCCGAGCCGCACCCACTGTGCCTGCACGCGACGCAACTCCTGTTCGGCCTCGCGCCAGCGTGACTCGTCACTGGCGGCACCCTGCCCCCCGGTCATCGCGTTTGCCGCGAGTGCCTCCCGCAATCGCTGCGCGAGCCGCTCGGTCGGCGACAGCGTCCTAGCCCCCTCACCGACTGTGGGCACCATCGCCTCGACTTTCTCAACCAACTTTCGCATCCGCTGCACCGTGATATGAGGATCGAGGTCTGTCCCTCCGAAGGCGTCTGGCCACGCTGCAACGAGCTGCCCCAGCACCTGCTGATAGCGCCGGGTCAGTGCCTCCAGCGCGTGGCGGGGTATATCAGGTGCGTGCTGCCAGGCTGAACGGGCCTCCTGGATTGCCGCGATCACACCGTCTGGGGCCACCGGCGCGGCCGCACCATCCGCCGGAAGGAGCGACGCCAATTCGCCAATGACGGCCTCGCGAGCCGCTGCCTTCGTGGCGAGGTCGACCTGATCCTTGTTCTTGTATCGCTCGAAGAATCGGTCGCAGGCGCCGCGGAAACGCTTCCACACCACCTCTGACTGCGACTTCTTGACGGCGCCGATACTCTTCCATTCGATCTGCATCTGTCGCAGCTGGCCGGCGGTCGCATCCCACTCGGTGGAGTCAGCCAGCGCCTCCGCGCTCTCGCACAGGGCAACCTTCCGCTTCATGTTGGCCGCCCACAAGTCCCGACGCTGTCTGAGATCCTCTTGTCGCCGTTTGAAAAAGCGACTGCACCCCTCGCGGAATCGCTCCCAGACCGCTTTTTCATGACCACGACTCACCGGGCCGATCGTCTTCCATTCCGCCTGGAGTTCCTGGAGGGCCGCGGCAGTCCGGACCCAGTCGCTCGAACTCGCGAGCGCCTCAGCGCGGTCGCACAGGGCCCGCTTCTGTGCAAGGCTGGCCGCGAGCGCCTCGTTTTGTACCGCGACGTGCACGGCGGTCCGCTCGTACACGTGATCCTGTGCCGCCTTAAAACGGCGCCATAGGTTCTCGCCCTGGACGCGCGGGGCCAGCGCCACCTTCTTCCAGCGCGCCTGAAGATCGCGCATACCGCGCGTGGCCACGTCCAGGTCCTGCTCCCCCTTGAGCGCCTCCATCTCGCCTACCAGTTTTTCCTGCACCTGCAGATTCGCCCATCGCTGCCACTCATCGGCATCGCGAAGCGCCTGGGCGCGCGGTCCCAAGGCGGCACGCGCCGCCTCAAGTCTGCGATGGATCTCCTGTCGATCCATTTTCGTTGCCAAGGGCGCGCGATCCTTCAGCGCAGATTGGATATCCCGCAGCGTGCGATCGACGACCTTGAGGGTAAGGGGATCCGCCAAGACGAGCGTCTCAGCGCGGCGACAGAGCTGATCGAGACGCCGCAGGCTGTCCTGTTCCTGGGCGGCCCGGACCTGCGTCTGCTGCTGCTCCAGTGTCTCGAGCGTGGCCACGGCCTGCTCCAGTCGCTGGGCCGCCTCTGGGTTTGCGGACGCATGCCCGCGCAGGACGTCGGCATCACGGCGTAAGCCGCGCCAGCGGGCCACGATCTCATCCGGCGCGTGCTCCGAGCGCAGGAGCTGCTCAAGCTCGGTCGCAAGCGTATCAAGACGGCCAATCGCTGCGGCCGCGAGTGTGCGGCGACTCTCCGCATCATGAAACACGCGGCACGCGTGTTGAAACCTGCGTGTCAGCGACGCGGCGTACTCCGAGGGCATCGGTGCCAGCCCGTCCCATCGGACCTGTAGCTCCGCCATGCGATCGGCAGGATCAGATCCGAACCCTGTGGTGTCAGCGAGTGCCGCAATGGCTTCGCAGATGTTGATACGGTCTGCCTGCTCCTGAGCGATGGCGTGTGCACGTTCCTCATCGGCGACCTGCTCCTGCCGCCGCTGGGCGATGGCCTCCCGTACGGCATCGGTCGCCAACTCGAACTGCTCGGCAAGGGACACGTCGAGCTCGACATCCGCCTGTAACTCGGCCCAGGCAAGTCTGGCTGCCGCCAGCCCCTCTTCCGCCTCGTCCAGATCTGTCACCGCGACGAGGGCTGCGGCACGACCCAACAGATCACGAGCACGCCGCCTCTCGTCGGCACTCGTGCGCGCGTCGGCGTCAGGAATCGACGGCATCGCTGCTTCCTCGATCGCCCGGAGCTTTGCACGCGCCCGCCGACCCGCCACCTTGTTGCGCGCCCGCTGCCCCACGGCGGTGAGCTTCGAGGTGTCTGTCGTACGCTCAAGCGCCGCCACGGCGGCGTCGGTGTGCTCCGCCTTGAGCGCTACGCCGAAAACTTCCTCTTCGTCACTGATACGTGCCAGGGCGCGAAGCCTTGTCGCGCTGTCCTGCGTGTGACGGCTGATAGCCCCGAGTGACCGCTGGTCATCGAGCAGATCGACGACCGACGCGCGTACCTCCGGGCTGGCGCTATCGCGGACCACGACCACGATCTCTTTCGCTCGTCCGAGCGCCAAGAGCTGTCGCACGGCATCCATCGCCTGCACGACCTCATCGGCATCAGCAGCGATGCCGGCCAGACTCCGCACGGCCTCGGACCGTACTTCCTCATCCGGATCCGTCTGACCAACCTCCCCGAGCACGCTCACCGCATCGATACACGTGACCGCAGCGCGTCGAACGCGCGCTTCAGCGTCTTCACGTGCCAGCGCATGCAGGGCATCGGACTCCTCAGGACCCAAGTCGTACACGGCGGCCGCTCGCACCGCCGGATCGGCATGCTTCCACCGGGGTTGAGGACGAAGTTTTTCGAGAATTCCCATCTGCAATCTTCTTAGCGGTCCACTTGCGCACGTAGATGCCGGTAGCAAGAACCGGCACCGCGCTAAACGTTGAGGAGCCGTTCCCTAACGCTACACAACTACTTACGTATTCGGTCGCGACCGCCCATGGCTACGGAACGTTGGATCGTCATCTGCATAAAGCCGTAGCCGAGGGCTCTCATCCCCCGCCAAACACCACGCCTTCGGGGTTGACCATTTCTCCTGCAGGATGGGTACCACGTCAGCAGCCCGGTGACCATCGGGAGACCGGGACGTCGGATTCGCCACCGAGGTCTCCCGCGATCGCAAAAAAAGGGACCGGCTACCGCGAGCCGGCCCCTTTTTCCGCGTGTATGGCGACCTGTGAACTACTTCACAAACAGCATCTCGCGATACGTCGGCATCGGCCAGTTCTCGTGCGGCGTGATCACCTCGATCTTGTCACCGGTCTCGCGCAGCTTGTCCATCGCAGGCACGACGTGGTCCCGCATGTATTTCGCCTGCCTTTCCGACGACGCGCTTTCGTGGCCCAGAAGCTTGTCTAGCGTATCAGTCTGCGCCTTGAAGCGGTCGACCAGTTTTGTGTACGTGGCCAGCAGCTTCCTGCCCTGCACGCTCGGACTGCCCGCGGATTTGACGGCCGACACGCTCTGTCCGATGTTCTTCTGGTACTCAAGCCCCGTCGGCAGAATGTACCGGTTTGCCATAAGGACCATCAGGTTGGCTTCAACGTTGATGGTCTTGTTGTAGTTCTCAAGAAAAATCTCGTACCGGCCGTGCACCTCGCGGTTGTTGAGAATCTTGTACTTGTCCAGTAGCGCCAGGGCCTCCTTCGTCACCAGTTGCGGTAGCGCAGCCACCGTGTCCTTGAGATTGAGTAGCTTGCGCTTTGCTGCTTCCTTCTGCCACGACGCCGCGTAGTTATCGCCGTTAAAGATGATGCGCTTGTGCTCCTTGATAATTTTCGTGAGCAACTTGGCCACAGCCTTGTTGAAGTCCTCACCCTTGGCTGTGGCCTTCTCGAGTTCCGTAGCGATGGAATCGAGTGCGTCGGTCATTGCGGCGTTCAGCATCGTATTCGGGAACGAGATGTTCTGCCCCGAAGATACGGCGCGGAACTCGAACTTGTTACCGGTAAACGCGAACGGACTCGTCCGGTTTCGATCGCCGGCATCCCGCGGCAGATTCGGCAGCACGCTCACGCCCACGTCGAGCGTACCGCCCCGCTTGGTCGACTTGGCACTGCCCTTCTCGATCTGCTCGAAGATGTCGGTCAGCTGGTCGCCAAGGAAAATCGAGAGAATGGCCGGCGGCGCCTCGTTCGCGCCGAGCCGGTGATCGTTGCCCGCATTGGCGATCGTCGCCCGCAGCGCCCCCTGCCACCGGTCCACCGCCCGCAGGACGGCCGCGCAGAACACCAGAAACTGCATGTTGTCGTGCGGGTTATCACCGGGGCTCAGCAGATTGTTACCGAACTCGTCCGACAGCGACCAGTTAGTATGCTTCCCCGACCCGTTGACACCTCCGAACGGCTTTTCGTGGAGGAGGCACTCCAGCCCGTACCGGTGGGCGATCCGCTTCAGCGTCTCCATTGTCATCATCTGGTGATCGACGGCCACATTGGCGTTCTCGAACACCGGAGCAATCTCGTACTGGCTCGGCGCCACTTCGTTGTGGCGCGTTTTGACGGGTACGCCGACTTTGTACAGCTCCGACTCTGTCTCCGCCATGCATGCAAGCACGCGCTCGGCAATCGAGCCGAAGTACTGGTCCTCCATCTCCTGTCCCTTGGGCGGAGCTGCGCCGAAAAGCGTGCGGCCGGCGTTAATCAGATCGGGACGGGCGAAATAGAAATTCCGATCGATCAGAAAGTATTCCTGCTCCGCGCCGCAGGTCGAGAACACGCGCTCTGCGTTCGACCCGAAGAGCTTGAGGACGCGAACAGCCTGCGTCGACACGGCTTGCATTGAGCGCAGCAGCGGCGTCTTCTTGTCGAGTGCCTCCCCGTTCCAGCTCACGAACGCCGTTGGAATCACGAGCGTGACGCTGTTGCCGTTCATATGGAGCCACGGCGGACTGGTCGGATCCCATGCGGTATAGCCGCGTGCCTCGAAGGTGGACCGCATGCCGCCGGACGGAAAACTCGATGCGTCCGGCTCGCCCTGAATCAGCTCTTTGCCGCGGAACTCTGCAATGGCGCTGCCGTCTGAAGACGGCGCGAGGAAGGCGTCGTGCTTTTCAGCCGTCACGCCGGTCATCGGCTGGAACCAGTGGGTGTAATGCGTGGCTCCATGCTCCACGGCCCAGTCCTTCAACGCCGTTGCTACCGTATCCGCGGTCGCCATGTCAAGCGGCTCGCCACGCGTAATCGTGGCACGCAGCGCCCGGTACACCGGCTTCGGCAAGCGCTCCTCCTGGGCCTTGTCGCTAAACACGCGGCTACCAAATATCTCAGCGGCGTTCACCGGCGCCGACGAGATGTGGCCGCCCTTGATCGCCCAGTCTCGAATGCTCTTGGCGGCTTCAGTAAGTGCAATAGAACCCATAGCGTCGGCTGTCCTTTCGTCAGGAAGAAATAGCGAGTATGAAATGAGTGGGTGACGCGCGGCTGTCGATCACGCGCAAGGCCACGTCCACACGCAGATCCTGCCACAGGTCGTACCAAAATCGATCCGTCAGAAATGTCTGATCTATTCGATTTTGAGACAATTTTGTTGACTCATGCTAATCAACTTATGTAGATTCATAGATACGTGCAGTACGCCTCCAGTCTCTTCAAGGTTCTCGCGGACGGCACCCGCCTGCGACTTCTCCGTGTTCTCGCCCAGGACCGTTTCAACGTCAGCGAACTGACAGGCATTCTTGGTCTCGCGCAGTCCGGTGTCTCCCGCCATCTGGGCATGCTGAAGGAGGCTGGGCTCGTCAACGAGGAACGCGAGGCTGGGTACGTCTACTGCCGCCTGGCGGACGGCGGCCGGACCAACGGTCAGGGACCGCTGTGGGCGCTGCTCGACGCGCAGTTTCTGGCGTCGGCCGACGATCCGGCGGTGCGAGAGGACGAAGCCAGACTGCAGGAAGTCCTTCGCCACCGGAAGGAAAACTTCGAGACACACGGCGCTGTCCGCCAACTGGTCCCTGGCCGTAGCTGGGCCGCCTGGGCGCGCGCGCTGGGCCATCTCCTCCCACCGCTCGACGTCGCAGATATCGGATGCGGCGATGGGTACCTCACGCTGGAAATGGCGCGCTGGGCACGAACCGTCGTTGGTATCGACCGGTCGGAGCCGGTACTGGAGCGCGCCGAGGCGCTGGCGGCACGCCGCCACGTGACCAATGTGCAATGGATGAAGGGAGAGCTGTCCCGTCTACCGCTCAGTGACGCATCGATCGATGTGGCCCTGCTCTCTCAAGCGCTGCACCATGCGGCCGACCCGGAAGGCGCGGTCGCCGAGGCCACCAGGATTCTGCGTCCGGGCGGGCGCCTCCTTGCACTTGACCTGCGAGAACACGACCAGGACTGGGTCCGTCAACGCTTCGGGGATCAGCGCCTGGGCTTTACCGACGCTGCGCTCGATACGCTGTTGCAGAGCGCGGGCTTGCGCGAGACTCGCGTGCAGGTTGGCGCACGACACGCTGGTGACCCCTTCGTCGTGCTGATCGCCTCCGCCGTGAAATCACCCACCCAACAATCAAGGGCGCAAAAGACACATGACCACAGCTGACCGGCTCCACGCACTGCTCGCCACCCGCATTCTGGTGCTCGATGGCGCCATGGGGACTATGATCCAGCGTCACGCGCTGGAGGAGGCTGACTTCCGCGGGGACCGCTTCCGACGACACTCGCACGACCTCAAGGGTAACGGCGACGTGCTTGCCCTGACACGGCCGGACATCATCGGTGGGGTACATCGGGAATACCTCGCTGCCGGGGCGGACATCGTTGAGACCAATACGTTCAGCAGTACAGCAATCGCACAGGCCGACTATGGTCTCTCGGGGCTCGCGTACGAGCTCAATCTCGAAGCCACGCGTCTGGCGAAGGGCGCCACGGACGAGTGGTCAGCCAAGACGCCGGATCGCCCACGCTTTGTCGCCGGCGCTATGGGGCCGACGAACCGCACGCTCTCCATCTCGCCAGACGTCAACGATCCCGCGACCCGGTCGGTCACCTTCGACCAGGTGCGCGATGCGTACCGCGATCAGGTCCGCGGCCTGATCGACGGTGGCGCGGATCTTCTCCTGATCGAGACCATCTTCGACACGCTAAACGCGAAGGCGGCCATCGTCGCCGTTCTCGAGGTGTTCGAGGAGCGTGGCGTGGAACTGCCGCTGATGATTTCGGCGACGATCACCGACCGGAGTGGCCGGACGCTCTCCGGACAGATGATCGACGCGTTCTACGTCTCCATCCGTCACGCAAACCCGTTCAGTGTCGGCTTGAACTGCGCTCTGGGCGCGGAACAGATGCGGCCGTATCTTGCCGAACTCGCCCGCATTGCCGAGTGTTATGTGAGCTGTTACCCGAACGCCGGCCTGCCGAACGCGTTTGGCGAGTACGACGAGCAGCCGACGGACACCGGTCGACTGCTGCGTGATTTCGCGGAATCAGGCTTCGTCAACATGCTCGGGGGCTGCTGTGGCACCACGCCCGACCACATCAGCGCCGTGGCGTCGGCGATTGACGGCGCTGCCCCTCGACAACTACCGATTCCCGAGACGCAACGTTCGGATGCCGACACGTTCACGCAGCTCTCTGGACTTGAAACGCTCGCGATCCGTCCTGACAGCAACTTCATCATGATCGGCGAGCGCACCAACGTCACCGGTTCCAAGCGTTTTTCGCGTTTGATTACGTCCGGCCAGTTCGGCGAAGCAGCCGACGTCGCGCTCGGGCAGGTGCGCGGCGGCGCCAACATCATCGACGTCAACATGGACGAGGGCATGCTGGATTCTGAAGCGGCGATGACGACGTTCCTCAATATCATCGCGACGGAACCGGAGATCGCCCGGCTCCCGTTCATGATCGACAGTTCAAAATGGTCGGTAATTGAAGCAGGCCTCAAGTGCGTGCAAGGCAAGGCCGTCGTCAATTCCATCAGCCTCAAAGAAGGCGAAGAGGACTTTCTGCAGAAGGCCCGCCTCGTGCGCCGGTACGGCGCGGCGGTAGTCGTCATGGCGTTTGACGAGCAAGGCCAGGCGGACACGTCAGAGCGCAAGGTCGAAATCTGCCAGCGCGCCTACCGGCTGCTGCTCGACAAGGCGGACTTCGACCCTCACGACATCATATTTGACCCAAACATCCTCGCGATTGCCACCGGCCTCGAGGAGCACAACAACTACGCCGTCAACTTCATCGAGGCCACCCGGCTCATCAAGGACACCTGCCCAGGCGTGAAGATCAGCGGGGGCGTCAGCAACCTGTCGTTCTCGTTCCGCGGCAACGACCTTGTGCGCGAAGCCATGCACTCCGCGTTCCTCTTCCACGCCATCAAGGCCGGCCTGGATATGGGCATCGTCAACGCCGGCCAGTTAGTGGTGTACGAAGGCATCCCCGCCGAACTGCTGGAGCACGTCGAAGACGTCATCTTTAACCGACGGGAGGATTCGACGGAGCGTCTCGTGACGCTGGCTGAGACCGTGAGGGGCGAAGGCCGGAAGCAGGAGCACGACATGACCTGGCGCGAGGCCCCGGTCGAGAAGCGCCTCGCCCATGCCCTGATCCACGGCGTCGTTGACTTCATCGAATCCGACGTCGAGGAAGCCCGTCTCAAGCTGCCCAAACCGCTCGATGTCATCGAAGGCCCGCTGATGGACGGGATGAAAGTGGTCGGCGACCTTTTTGGTGCCGGCAAGATGTTTCTGCCGCAGGTCGTCAAGAGCGCCCGCGCGATGAAGAAGGCCGTCGCGTATCTGCTCCCGTACATGGAGGAGGAGAAGCGAAAGGCAGGCACGACGAGTTCCTCGCCGGGCAAGATCGTCATGGCCACAGTCAAAGGTGACGTGCACGACATCGGCAAAAACATCGTGGGTGTCGTGCTCGGCTGTAACAACTACGAGGTGATCGACCTCGGTGTCATGGTGCCTGTCGACCGGCTGCTGCAGACGGCCACCGATGAGAAGGCTGACCTCGTCGGGCTGAGCGGTCTCATCACACCGTCGCTGGACGAAATGGTGTTTGTTGCGCGCGAGATGGAACGACGCGGCTTCACGATTCCGCTGCTCATTGGTGGCGCGACGACGAGCCGCCAGCACACAGCGGTGAAGATTGCGCAGGAGTTCAGCCAGCCGGTCGTGCACGTGCTCGACGCATCACGCGCCGTGGACGTGGTGTCCGGACTGCTCAGTCCTACGCGTAAGCCTGGCTTCGACGCGACCAACCGGGCCGATCAGGACACCATCCGTCAGCAGTACGCGGCGCTCAAACAAAAGCCGTTGCTCGCCTGGCCTGCCGCCCAGGCGAACCGCGCACAATTCGATTGGCGTCGCAAATCTGTCGCGACAGCCGCCTTCACCGGCACCCGCATGCTGGACGACGTGACGTTGGAGGACCTCGTCCCCTACATCGACTGGACGTTCTTCTTTGCCGCGTGGGAGCTCAAGGGACGGTTCCCGGGGATCCTCGACCATCCGCAATACGGTGCCGCAGCCCGCGAGCTCTACGATCATGCCAGCGCGCTGCTCGATCGCATCGTGCGCGATCGCCTCCTGACGCCGCGCGGTGTGTACGGCTTCTGGCCGGCGTGTTCCGAGGGCGACGACATCGTCGTCTCCGATGCGGCCGGAGGTGAACTGCTCCGCTTCAACATGCTCCGACAGCAGGAGGCGGCCTCGGCCGACAAGGCCAACCTGTCGCTGGCCGACTTCATCGCGCCGAGCGAGAGCGGCATCAGCGATACGATCGGCGCATTCGCCGTGACGACCGGCCATGGCGTAGACGAGTTGGTTGCCGAATTCGAGCGCGACCACGACGACTACAACGCCATCATGGTGAAAGCCCTGGCGGATCGTCTCGCGGAAGCTTTCGCGGAGTTCCTGCATGCTCGGGCACGTCGCGACTGGGGATACGGCGCAACCGAGAAACTGACGAGCGACGACGTCGTTGCCGAGCGCTATCGTGGCATTCGACCAGCCTTCGGCTACCCGGCATGTCCGGACCACAGCGAGAAGGGCAAGCTCTTTGGCCTGCTGCAGGCTGAGCGCACCGGCATCACGCTGACGGAATCTTTTGCGATGGCACCAGCCGCCGCGGTCAGCGGCCTCTACTTCGCCCACCCGGAGGCGCGATACTTCACGGTTGGTCGAGTTGGACGCGACCAGGTGACCGATTACGCAGCACGCAAGCAGATGAGTCTCACGGAGGTCGAGCGCTGGCTGGCGCCCAACCTGTCATACGAGCGGGAGACGGTCGCCCCCTAACAGCGAGTGGCAAAAGTCCGCCTGCATTCGACGAGCGAGGTGCCTCGCGAACCGCGTTGCGAGGCCGGACCTTCACCACAGGCTGTTGAGCATTTGTCATCGAACTGCTGATCCGAGACACTAGGCGCACACACGTGGAATATCTGATCAAGCAGTACCCCCTGGAAACCGGTGCGCTGGAGATTCAGTACATCGAGGAGTTCTTCGGCGAGTTTCCACGGAAGAAGACCGCACAGGAGATCGCGAACCGTCTTCAGGGTCGCGAGTGTCTGATCCTGATGGCCGAGGCGACGCTGCCCGACGACGCTGGGACGGTGGCGCCCGTCTCTTTCAAGGTCGTGCACGAACTGCATGAGAACGAAACTGAACCCAAGCTGCGCGACCTTGTCGCGCGGCTCAAGGACAGCGTGCGCTTTGACGGCCGGAAGGTGCTGTATAGCTGGATCGGCGGGACGCGGCGCGACTGGCGGGGTCAGGGACACTTCCGGGCGCTGACGGAGGAGTCGGAAGCGTGGGCGCATACCTGCGGATTTCACGAAGTCGTCGTCAAGACCAAGAACCGGTTCTACGATATGCGCGGAACCCTGGACCAGCTCCAGTTCGACGTGGTCAAGTACGAGATTCATCCTTCTGACAACCGTGAATCGAAGGTCTATCTCAGCAAGCAGCTCACAACAGACGTCCTCCGAGCGCACACCAGCGCACGGACCGTCGTCTTCGCCGACTAGGCACGTAGGGAGACCCATGCAGAACGTCTCCGCACCCCACGTGGTCAACATCAGCGATCTCCGGAGCCTGGCGAAGCGACGCCTGCCGAGAGCCGTCTTCGACTACATAGACGGCGGCGCCGACGCCGAAGTGACGCTACGTGAGAATTGCCGCGTCTTCGACGACGTCACGTTCCGGCCCCGACAGGCCGTGGCCGTACCGAACTGCGATCTCTCGACGACCGTAATTGGCATGCCCATGGACATGCCGATCCTGCTCGCCCCCCTTGGCAGCAGCCGAACGTTTTACCCGCGCGGCGAAGAAGTGGCCGCGCACGAGGCGGGCGAGGCTGGTCTCATCTACGTCCTGTCCACCTTGTCCGGCTGCCGGCTGGAAAACGTCAAGGCCGCCACGAACCGGCCGGCGTGGTATCAACTCTACCTGACGGGTGGGATCGACGCGGCGCGCAGCGGGATCGACCGGGCGCGTGCCGCCGGCTTCTCTGCGCTGGTCGTCACGATCGACACTCCTGTTGCCGGCATGCGCGAACGCGATGTACGAAATGGCACGAAGGAACTACTCGGCCGCGGCGTATCCATGCTCCCTTATGTGCCGCAGTTTCTTGCGCGGCCCCGTTGGCTCTTCGATTTCCTCGGCGATGGTGGCCTGATGGACTTCCCGAACGTGGTCTTGCCGGACGGGATGCCGCTCCCCTATGCGGATGTCAGCGCCGCTCTTCAGCGGACGACCGTCACCTGGAAGGACTTTGACTGGATCCGCGAAGCGTGGGACGGCCCGATCGTCGTCAAGGGCATCCTCTCGGGCGAGGACGCCCTGCTGGCCGTTGACGCGGGGGCCGCTGCGATTGTCGTCTCGAATCACGGCGCACGGCAACTTGATGGTGTATCCGCGACGCTCCGGGCGCTGCCCGAGGTAGTCGCGGCGGTGGGCGGACGGGCGGAAGTCCTGTTCGACGGCGGCGTCAGGCGTGGGAGCGATGTCGCGAAGGCATTGTCGCTGGGGGCACGCGCCGTACTCGTGGGCCGCGCCTACGGATATGGCCTCGGTGCCGCGGGCGGGCCCGGCGTCGCCCGCGCGATCGAGATCCTGAGTGCCGATCTGACCCGCACCTTCAAACTCCTGGGCTGCGCAGCAGCGACCGAGCTCGACCGGTCGTACATCGATGTGCCGCCCACCTGGACGACGGGTCACCCCACCGGGTGACGCCGACCACCTGACGTACCGCTGATGCAGTTCACCGTTGGCATCGCGCTGCACGAACACGAGATCGATGAGCGATTCGTGCGCGCGTCAGGGCCCGGTGGCCAGAACGTGAACAAGGTGGCGACCGCCGTCGAGTTGCGCTTCAACGTCGGGGCCTCCTCGCTGCCTGCGGAGGTCAAGACCCGACTAACGGTGCTGGCCGGCAGCCGTATAACCACCGATGGCGTACTCGTACTCGACAGTCGGGAGTACCGCACGCAGGGGCAGAACCGTGAGGCCGCGCGCGCGCGCCTCGTCGCACTGATTCAGCAGGCAGCCGTGAGGCCCAGGACGCGCAGGCCGACCAAGCCTGGCAAAGCCGCGAAGGAACGGCGACTCACGTCAAAAAAAAGGCGCGCCGACGTCAAGGGCGCACGGGGCAGGCACAACGTCAACGACGACTAAAGCAGTTTTCACAACACCGTTGCGCCGGGACTTCAGCCTCCACGCTGCGCACGCGCGCGCGGGCTGAAGCCCGCGCCCTACAGCCCAATGAAATCCGCGCTAGGCGGACGTGGATCAGAACACGATGAGTCGTGGCTCGCTCATCTCCTCCATGGCGTATTTCAGACCCTCACGTCCGAGGCCGCTGTCCTTCACGCCCCCATAGGGCATGCTGTCCACGCGAAACCCGGCGACGTTATTGATCATGACGGCACCAACCTCCAGTTCGTCGTGTGCGCGCTTCATATGCGCAAGGCTGTTGGTGAAGACGCCGACCTGCAAGCCGTACACGCTGTCATTGACCCGCGCGATGCCGGCACCAAAGTCCTCGACGGCTTCGATCACCGCCACCGGACCGAACACCTCCGAGCAGTTCACGCGCATGTCGCGGCCAGCATCCGCCAGGAGCGTGGCCGCGTATACGTTGCGCTTCGGATCCACTGCCGCACCACCAGCAAGAAGCGTCGCACCGCCCTTCACTGCTTGCTCTACCCAGCTACAAATGCGCTGAAAGTGCCCGGTGTCGATGATCGGCCCCACTGACACGGACGGGTCGTTCGGATCACCAGCTTTCAACACACCGTACTCCTTGACGAGCAGATCGCGGAACGTGTCATGGACGGGCTCGACCGCATAAATGCGCTGTGTGCTGATACACGTCTGACCGGCGTACAAATTCGCACCCATAGCCACAACCTTGGCCACCGCGGCAAGGTCCGCACCCTCGTCGATGATTACGGCGGCATTGCCCCCCAGCTCCAGGGCGATTTTCTTTTTCCCGCAGATGGTCTTCAGATGCCAACCGACCTTGTCGCTGCCGGTAAAACTGAGCATCGCAACGTGCGCATCCGTCGCCAGCTTCTCAGCGACTGGAATGCCGCAGAGCATCGCGCTAAACGCGCCTTCGGGCCAACCTATCTCCTCCATCATCATCGCCAGCGCCATCGCGCTAAGCGGCGCCTGTGGGGCAGGCTTGAGCACAACGGGACACCCGACGGCCATCGCCGGCGCGACCTTGTGCAACACCAGGTTCAGCGGAAAGTTGAACGGCGTGATCGCGCCGACGACACCGACTGGGAAACGCTTCGTAAAGGCTGTCTTCCCAATTCCGGCTCCGAAGTCAATCGCCACGCTTTCTCCGGTGAAACGCACAGCCTCAGCGGCTGCGGTGCGCGCGGTGGTCACACATCTAGAAAGCTCAGCCCGTGCGTACCCGATAGGCTTGCCGGCTTCTTGCACGATCAGCGTGGCAAGCGCCTCCTGACGGCTCTCGATCAGCGCGGCCAGGGCCTCTAGCCTGGTACCGCGCTCGCCAGCGCTCATGGCCCGCAACGCGTTGCGACTCGCGCATGCGGCCGCGATCGCCTCGTCCATCTGCGCATCGGTCGCATGCGGGATCCGCGCAAGCGTGGTGCCGTGGTACTTGTCCACGACGGTGCAGAACGTGCCGTCCCCCTCTGTCGACCATCGGCCGTTGATGAAATTGGCGGGTACGAAAAGTTCGGAGGGGGCGAGAACAGCCTGGGGCATGTCAGAACTTTGCGCAGTCGATCACGATCGGCGTGGTGGCCGACTGCGCGGCGTATCCCTTGGTCTTCATTCCTGTTCTCAGCTGTCAGACCGTAGTGCCCGAGTTCCTATGACGCGGTCAGATCGCCCAGACCGGCCGGCACCGGACCACCGGTGGCCCAGTCCAGCAGCTGCACGGTATGCACGACGGGGACCTGACTATAGGCCGCAATCTGTTCCATGCAGCCGATGTTGCCCATGGCGACGACCTGCGGGCTGACCGACGCGACCGCCTCGGCCTTCAACTCTCCGAGCTGTTCGGCCGCGTCCGGCTTCAACAGGTTGTAGGTTCCTGCGCTGCCGCAGCAGAGATGCGGATCGGGGATGTCCAGCACACGAAATCCTGCGTTGCCCAGCAGAGCGCGGGGTTCGGCACGAACCTGCTGCCCGTGCTGGAGAGAGCACGCGTCGTGGTACGCCACCCGCAGCGCGGGCACCTTACCGCTCACGCTGGCAGGCAGCTCCAAGCCGTGCACGACTTCCGACAAGTCCTTCGTGATTTCGGAGACACGAGCAGCCTTAGCCGCGTAGGCCGAATCATCGCGAAAAATATGACCGTAGTCTTTGACGACCACGCCGCACCCTGATGTATTGATGACAACCGCGTCCAGCCCCTCGCCGTCGATCTCCGCATGCCACGCGTCGATGTTGCGCTTCATATGGGGAAAGCTGCTCTCGTGATCGCCCATGTGGTAGACGAGCGATCCGCAACAGCCCTGGTCTCGCGACAGCACGACATCACACCCAAGCCGGGTCAGCAGACGGATGGTGGCATCGTTAATGTCTGGCCCCATCACCTTCTGCGCACAGCCGGTCAACAGCGCCACACGGGCGCGTCGGGTGCCCTCGGCGCGATGCACACCGGGCCGGTCCAGGCGGGACGGAGTTGGCAAACGATCGGGAATCATGCGCAGCATGGCCTGTTGCGCGCGGGGCGCCAGGAAGGCAAACTGTTTAGCGAGACGCCCGGCCAGCATCGCGAGCCGGAAACGGCCAGGGTACGGCAGCAGCCACGACAGCATGCGTCGCTGCATGCCATCCACCGCCGCACGCTGATAGTGTTCCGCGATCTCGCTGCGAGCCGAGTCGATCAGGTGCGAGTATTTGACCCCGCTAGGGCAGGTGGACTCGCAGGCCAGGCACGACAGACAGCTATCGAGGTGTGACACCACGCTGTCGGCGTGAGAAATCTTTCCCTCCAGCAACGACTTCATCAGATAGATGCGGCCTCGGGGGCCCTCCATCTCTATGCCCTCCAGCTGATAGGTGGGACACGTGGCATTGCAGAAGCCGCAGTGCACGCACGACGTCAGGATGCTCTCCGCGATCTTCGCGTCGGGATGCGCGTAGTGCTGTTCAGTGATCGCTGTCTGCATGTTGTCGGATTCCTACAGGCCCGCGTACATGCGGCCCGGGTTCAGTACGCTGCTCGGATCAAAGGCCAGCTTGAGCCGTTGGTGCACCGCACGGTTCGCGCCATCGAGCGGCGAGAACGCCTGGTCCACGGCATCGTCGCCGTCCACCCCTTGAGGGGCACCTGCCGAACGCACCAAACGAGCATGGCCTCCTGCGTCTTGCGCCACCCGGTGCACGGCTGACGCGGCCACGGACGCAGGCAGCACGCACCACAGCAATCCGCCGCCCCAATCGAAGAAAGCTCGGGGCTGCTCGGGACTGGACGCCGCCTTCGACAACGCAGCCCTGCACGTCGCCGACACGGTCGGCGGCACTGACACCCGCCACAACCGTTCACCGGGATCGATGGCGAGTGGTTCGACTTCGCGCAATGCTGACCACACCGACGTTGACGCCTCCGCCTCCAGCGAAACCGTCTGGCGCTTCGTGAGTCCTGCGATCTCCGGTGCGCGGTGATCCACAGACGGGGCTGGCCCCTCGACCCGGATCAACGTGATGGAATCCCCGCTCCCACTTGCAGCAGAGAGGCCCTGCGGCACACGTACGCCTCGCGGCAAGTGCGCCAGGCCGCTCACGTTGTGGGGAGACCGTGAGGCAAGAATCAACAGCGCGATCGCCTCTGCATCGTCAAGACCAGTCACCACCACGGTGCGTTCCGTCTCTGCGGCGGGCAACACCTTGATGACCAACTCGGTGAGTACCGCCAGCGTGCCGAAACTGCCACACATCAATTTGGAGAGATCGTAGCCGGTCACGTTCTTCACAACGCGCCCGCCGCCTCGCACAATCTGGCCTCGGCCCGTGACCGCCTCGAACCCAAGCAGGTGATCGCGGGCAGCCCCCGCTCGTACACGACGAGGGCCAGAGAGATTGCACGCGACCGTCCCGCCGATCGTCGCCTGCGGGCCCCAATGGGGCGGCTCAAACGCCAACGCCTGCTTCGACTCGGCCAGCGTACGCTCTAGTTCCGCCAAAGAGGTACCAGGCCGCACAACGACCAACAGCTCGCCCGGCTGGTAGTCGATCACACCGCTCAGTTTGGCCAGCGACAGCGTGCTGGATGCAGCCACGGGGCGCCCATAGAAGCGCTTGCCGCCGCCGCCGACAACTTCCAGCGGCGCCTTGTCGTTGATCGCGCCCTGGACGCACGCCTGCACAGCGTCTGTACTCTCCGGCGTGAGTTGACCGGCTGTTTCCTCAGCGCTCACGACGATCTGTGCTCCCGCCGCGGGCGAATCTGGAGACCGCACACCAGGAGGGAGGGTGTCCGCGAACGCGAATCCACCCTAGAACCGTTCCAACTCTGGAAAGGGCAACTTGCCATCGTGGATGTGCATGGCACCCAACTCGGCACAGCGCCTCAGCACGGGGAACATCTTGCCTGGATTGAGCATCGACTCCGCGTCGAAACTGCACTTCACGTGCTGCATGGCGTCCAGGTCGCGTTCATTGAACTGATACGTCATCAGATCGCGCTTCTCAATCCCGACACCATGTTCTCCGGTGAGCACGCCACCCACGTCGACACACAGCTTGAGGATTTCCGCACCCATTTGCTCCGCCTTTTCCAGCTCGCCAGGCACGTTTCCATCGTAGAGCAACAGCGGATGCAGATTCCCATCACCGGCGTGAAACACGTTCGCCACGCGCAGGTCGTAGCTGCCGGACAGCTCCCGTATCTTTCCCAGCACCGTGGCCAGCGCGCCGCGCGGTATGGTGCCGTCCATGCAGTAGTAGTCAGGGCTGAGACGACCCATCGCCGGAAACGCGGCCTTGCGGCCGGCCCACAGGCGCAGCCGCTCCTGCTCGCTCGCCGAGACCCGGATCTCGGTGGCCTCGGCCGCGCGCAGGACGGTTTCAGTCCGCTCCAGCAGGTAGTTCACTTCGACCTCAGGACCGTCGTGTTCGATGAGCAGGATCGCCTCCACGCCCACGGGATAGCCAGCCTTCGCGTAATCCTCGGACGCCTCGATCGCCAGCTTGTCCATGATCTCCATGCCTGCTGGTACCATGCCCGCCGCAATCACGTCCGCCACCGCCTGGCCGGACGCCTCAACCGTGTCGAACACAGCCAGCACAGCCCGCGCGGTCTCAGGCTTGCGGAGCAACCGAACCGTCACTTCGGTGATGATGCCAAGCAAGCCCTCGGAACCGGTCAGCAATCCCATCAGATCGTAGCCAGGCGCATCGAGAGACTTACCGCCAACACGCAGTACCTCGCCGTCGGCCAGCACGACCTCCAATCCCAGCAGGTTATTCGTGGTCACGCCGTACTTGAGGCAGTGCACACCGCCGGAGTTTTCCGCCACGTTGCCGCCGATCGAGCAGGCAATCTGACTGGACGGATCAGGCGCGTAGTAGAAGCCGTCGGCCTGGACCGCCTGAGTAATGCGCGCGTTGGTGACACCCGGCTGCACCACCGCGCACCCGTTGTCGAGATCGATTTCCAGAATCTGCCTCATCTTGGACAGCGCCACCGTGACGCCGTCACCCAGCGGCAGTGCCCCACCGGACAGTCCCGTGCCCGCACCCCAGGGCACGACGGGAAGCTGCAGCCCGTGCAGAATCTTCATGACCGCGGACACCTCGTCGGTCGAGCGCGGCAACACCACGGCCATGGGGGCTTGCCGATAGGCGGACACACCATCGCACTCGTAGGCGATCAGATCCTCCGAGCTGAAGAGCACGCACTCACGAGGCAGGACAACCAGCAGAGCCTTGACGGCCGCGTCCTTCTTGGCCAGCCGCTCTTGATCGGGTTCTGGAAGGTGCATGGGATGGCGGAATTGTACACTCCCGGACCGGCGATAAGACAGGGGCATGGCGTGCACCTACGCTCCCGAAACTCTTGTGAGTCGACCTGATCGCGGAGTTGGGATGACAAGAAGGCAGCACTCCCGCCGTGGGTGCTACGCGCTGTAGGTGGTCAGCACGATCTTGCCGGTGTGCTCGCTTGATTCCATCAAGCTATGCGCGGCCGACGCTTTGGTCAGTGGAAAGGTTTGATACACCACTGGCTTCACGCGTCCTTCTTCGAGCAGTGGCCAGATCTCCCGTCGGAGATCCGCAGCGATCACGCCTTTCTCCTCCACCCCGCGTGCGCGCAGCGTCGATCCCGTGATCGTGAGCCGACGTCGGAGAATCACACCGAGGTCGATAGTGGCCGACATGGTGCGACCCATCAAGCCGATCTCCACTAACCGACCGCCCACGGCAAGTACCGCGATGTTGCGCGCGAGATAATCCCCACCGACGATGTCGAGGACTACGTCAACGCCGCGGCCGCCCGTGAGCCCCTTCAGCACGGCGACGAAATCTTCGGTGCGATAGTTGATCCCTCGTTCCGCGCCGAGCGCCTCGCACGCGCGGCATTTCTCATCCGATCCTGCCGTCGCGAAGACGCGGGCACCCCGGGCCGCCGCCAACTGAATCGCCGTCGTGCCGATCCCACTCGAACCGCCGTGGAACAGGGCTGCCTCGCCACGTTGTAAACGCCCGCGGTCGAATACGTTGGTCCACACTGTGAAGAACGTTTCGGGAACAGCGCCGGCCTCGATCAGATCGAGCGACTCCGGCACCGGCAGGCACTGCGTCGCTGGCGCGACACACAGCGTCGCATAGCCGCCGCCCGCAACGAGCGCGCACACGCGATCACCGATGCGCCAGCCATCAACGCCCTCACCCACCGAGGCCACGGTTCCGGCGACCTCGAGTCCCGGAATGTCGCTGGCGCCCTTTGGCGGCGGATAGTGTCCGCGCCGTTGCAGCACGTCGGGGCGATTCACACCTGCGGCCGCAACCGCAATCAGGACTTCGCCGGCACCCGGCGCCGGGTCAACGCGCTCGGTCGGCCTCAGAACCTCTGGTCCTCCCGGAGACACGATCTCAACGCAAATCATGTAATCGAGGTGATGCCTGAAGAACCTGGAGCTTTGCTGTGCGTCGCGGTCATATCGTCGCAGCCTGGACGCGTGCCGTACAGGGCCGAGTCAGGGGTGGACAAGTGACGAGGAGAGCGACGTCGCGCAGTAGAAGCACGATCTCCAGCTGTCTCCCGGGGAAGTGGACACCGCCAGGATCCCAAACGCTCCCCCCACGAAGCCAGCCCAGACATGTGGGGTGAATCCCCCTGAACGTAACCAATGCAAACCAAGAAACACGAGGAAGCTCAGCCCGATGAGCAGAAACAGCGTGCCGAGCGTAAAGAAGAAGCTGAACGGGCGGTACGAGATAAACGCCCGGAGCATGATCTGCAACGAGCGAAACGCGTACCGGGGCAGGCTCGACGCCACGCGAGAGGCGCCAAACTCTCGAACACCACGCACTTTGGCCGGGATCTCCACGACCGTGAGCCCTTTGAAGATGAGGTCGAGGAAGCACTCCTGCGTGTACGTGAAGGCGCCGAAGAGGTTCATCCGGAGTAGGGCTTCTCTGGAAAACGCGCGAAAGCCGCATGACACGTCTCGAAACCGGCGGCCGGTCAGCAAACGCACGATGCCGGCAACGCCGCGGTTGCCCCACCGTTTCACAGCCGGCATCGTCGGCACGAGGTCACGGTCGAGAAAACTCGACGCCGTGGCCATGTGCGCCTCGTGCTCAACGACGGGCTTCACCAGAAGCGGGATGTCGCCCGGATCGAATTGGCCGTCGCCGTCGATATGGAGGAGCACGTCAGCATTTCGCGCGATCGCGATGCCGACCGCCTCCTGAAACGTCGCGCGGTGTCGAACAACCTCGGCTCCTGCCTCTCGCGCCCGGTCACCGGTCCCGTCTGTCGACCCGTCGTCGATAACAACGATGTCCACGCGCGCGATGCCAGGAATGTCTCGCGGCACGTCGGCCACGACACGACCGACGGTTGGCGCTTCGTCGAGACACGGGATGACCACGAGCAGACGGAACGCGTCTCCCCGGTCGCCTGTGGGTAGGTTCGGCTCCGGCATATCGCTTAGTTGATCCACGAATCTAATCGTGGCGGACTATATCGCGGAGCCCACTCGCGGTGTCGCGACAACCGGCTCGACCGGTTCGGGCGTGAAATCCTCACCGGGATTGACAAAGAGGTTGGCCTCCAGCCGGTACTGCTTATCGTAGAGCTTGCGGTATCGACCATCGAGCGCCAAGAGTTCCGCGTTGGTTCCACGCTCCACGATTTCGCCACCCTCGAGCACCAGGATCTGGTCGGCGCTGCGAATGGTCGACAGACGATGCGCGATCACGAACGTCGTCCGGCCGGACCGAAGCTGTCCAAGGCCATCCTGGATCATCTGCTCGCTCTCGCTGTCGAGGCTTGACGTGGCCTCATCAAGAATCAGGACGCGAGGATTTGCGAGTACTGCGCGCGCGATCGATACCCGTTGACGCTGACCGCCCGACAGCTTGATCCCCCGCTCCCCGACGACGGTGCTGTACCCCTCCGGAAACTGAGTGATGAACTCATCGCAGTGCGCGACCTTGCAGGCGGCGGCAATTTCGTCGAGCGTGGCGCCGGGCCTGGCGTACCCGACGTTCTCGGCGATTGTCCCGTCAAAGAGAAAGTTGTCCTGCAACACCGACGCGACCTGTTGCCGGTAATCCATGAGCTTCAGATCCGCCAGGTCGCGACCATCCACGAGCACGCGCCCCTTCGTTGGCTTGTTGAAGGCCATCACAATGCTAATCAGCGTGCTCTTCCCTGAGCCACTCGACCCGACCAGAGCCGTGGTGGTACTGGGTGCCGACCGAAACGACACGTTCTTGAGTACGGGCTGACCCGAGTTGTATTCGAACCAGACGCCGTCAAACGCCACGTCGCCATGCACTTCATCGATCGGCTCGCGCTCCGCGTCCTCGTCCATTTCCCTCGGCATATCGAGGATCTCGCGAATACGGTCGAGGCCGGCAAAGGCCTCGGTAATCTGCGTGCCGATTGAGGCAATCGACACGAGCGGCGCCGCCACCAAACCGATGAAGAAGATGTACATGATCAGGTCGCCAAGGGTCATCTCCCCGGCAATGATGGCGCGCCCACCGAGCCAGATCATCAACACGCCGACAATGCCCACGACCAGGGTGCTGCCGGCGGTCGTGGCCGACACACCCGTCATTGATTTCGCGACGTTCCGAAACAGGCGATGCGCGCCTTTGGTGAAAATGATCTCTTCCCGCTTTTCGGCCGTGTAGGACTTGACGACACGAATGCCTCCTAGTGCTTCGGTCAGCCGACCGGTCACCTCGGCGTTGATCTTTCCACGCTCACGAAACAGCGGCCGCAACGTCCTGAACGCATACGCCATGCCGCCGCTAAAGACGCCCAAGACGATCAGGGTGATGACAGTGAGACGCCAGTTCAGCCACAACAGCACACCCATCCCGAGAAACGCGGTCACAAATCCGCCGACGAGCTGCACAAGCCCGGTGCCGACAAGGTTGCGGAGGCCGTCAGCGTCACTCATGACCCGCGAGATAAGCACTCCGGTTTGCGTGGAGTCGAAATAGCGGACGGGAAGGCGCATGACATGTGCCTGCACGCGCTTCCGCATGTCGGCAATAGCGCGCTGAGCCGCCACCCCAAGGATCTGCGACAGCCCAAAGGACGTGACGGCTTGCACGATCGTTGCCGCACCCGCGGCCAGCGCGATTGGCAGAAGGAGTTCCGTCCGTCCTTCTCCGAGCACGTCGTCGATGAGCCACTTCGACGACGTTGGCAGCACGAGACCCGCTATCCGGCTAGCCAGCATCAACACAAGGCCGATCCCGAGCCGGCGGCGGTGCGCCCACACGAGTTCGCGCGCCTCGCGCCAGGCGGCCGACGCAGAAACACGCTTCTTCTTGGTGGAATCCATCGACTGGCGTCGAACTGTACTACGTCCGCCGCCTTCGCCCGACGGCATGGCCCGCATCCCGAGGTTCACCATGCGATAATGGCGTCTCCCTTATGACTGACAACAAAATCAAAGAAGACGCCGACGAGGCTCCTGCCAATCCGCCTCAGGCTGGCGAATCGAGCGCCCGGACGAAGGACACCACAACGCGAGGCATCCGGATCGAGGTACAGAGCAAGTACCTGGCGGAGCGCAGCTCGCCGCGTGATGAGCAGTATCTGTTCGCGTATCAGGTCCGTATCTCCAATGTGGGTACTGAGACAGCGAAGCTCGTCTCGCGCGAATGGGTCATCACGAGCGCCGAGGGCGACGTTGAGCACGTGAAGGGCCCGGGTGTCGTCGGCGAGCAACCAGTGCTCGCGCCCGGCGGCTCGTTCGAGTACACCAGCTATTGTCCGCTAAAGACGGCCGTCGGATCGATGCATGGCACGTATCAGATGGTCACCGGCGATGGCAAAACGTTCGATGCGCGGATCGCCCCGTTTACCCTCGCCGTGCCGAACTCGCTGAACTGATCGCGCCCGACTACTCCTGGCGCTTCTCCTGGCGCCTAGTCCAAATGGGCCCGCTCGGAGTCACCCATCGCCACGCGTCCTGAAGGGAAGTACTCTTTCCACCGACGCGTGACGAGTTGCGCGATGTCTTCGCGACACGTCAGCTCGTCCGGGAACCCTGGCTTCAGCCTCGCATCGATCACGACCGGGCCTCGGTACGCGATATGGTTGCGCACGATGCGCCGGTCCGCCGCATGGATGTCGGCCGCCGGTTCAAACCGCGTGAACGTGGTCCACAGAAAGTTCATCGCGCTGGCGGCCGCTCGAGCCGGCTCATCGGAGAGCACCACGAGAGGCCATCCCTCAAACGCACCGTCACGCGCCAATCGCTCCGCCGCACCCGGTTCGTCCGCATAGGACGGCGCGCCGACGACGAGACACCCGCCGCAAAAGACCCGCACATCGGTCACGCCCTGGGGCACATCGGCCGACTGGAACTGGCGCGGCAGTTCGCGCACCGGGTCGCCAAGCCCCAGCCAGACGCCCTTCGAGCCCTCGTTGACGACGGGACCCGTGTAATCGAGCGTGTCCATCGACAGATTCGAGAACACATACAGGTCCGTCTCGGCGTTGGTCCGCGCGAGCACATGCTCGAGCGTGAGCTTGAAGTTACGAAGGTCAACTCGCTGGTCGGTGACGAGCAGAAACTTGGTCAACGACAGCTGGCCCTCGCCGAGTATCCGGAATGCACTCGCCATGGCCTCCCGTGCGTAGCGCTGCTTGACCACGGCGGCGCTGAGCGCGTGGTATCCGGTCTCACCGTACGACCAGAGGCCTTCGACAGCCGGCATGACGAGGGGAAACAGTGGGGAGAGCAACTCTTGCAGCAGGTCGCCAATGAAGAAGTCCTCTTGCCGTGGCTTGCCGACCACGGTCGCCGGAAAGATCGCGTCAGCACGGTGCGCCATGCGCTGGACTTCGAATACCGGATAGTCGTGTGTGAGCGAGTAGTACCCGTAGTGATCGCCGAACGGTCCCTCGGGTTGCCGGGTGCCGGGGGGTACCTCCCCCATCAGCGCAAACTCCGCGGTGGCAATCAGCGGATGCGGACCATAGCCACGAACTTGGGGGAGACGTTCGCCCGCGATCAACGACGCCAGCAGCAACTCCGGCACGTTCTCCGGCAATGGCGAGATGGCAGCCAACATCAGCGCGGGTGGCCCGCCCAGAAAGACCGTAGCCGGCAATCGCTGCCCGCGGGCTTCGGCCGCTGCGTAGTGAAATCCGCCCCCCTTACCAATCTGCCAGTGCATGCCCGTCGTGCGAGGACTGTGGACCTGCATCCGGTACATCCCAAGGTTGTGGCCGGGGCGATCTGGGTGGGTCGTGTAGACCAGCGGTAGGGTGATAAACGGCCCGCCATCCTCAGGCCAGCACGTCAACGCCGGGAGCCGGTCCAGGCGCACGTTGGTCGTGTCGCGCTCGATGATCGGCCCTTTCTTGACGCGTCGGGTGCCAACTTCGATCAGGTCCATGGCGACGTCGCGCGCGCCCCACAGTCCGGCGGCCGTGGGCGGCAGCAGCGTTTCAGCCAGCTCGACGATGCGCCTGATCAGTTGCACCGGCCGCTCGCCGAACGCCAGCTCGGCGCGTCGGGCCGTTCCCATCAGATTCGTCACGAGACGGAAATCCGACCTCGCCACGTTGTTGAACAGGAGCGCCGGCCCTCCGGCCGCGACGACGCGTCGATGAATCTCGGCCGCTTCCAGATGCGGATCGACTTCCGCCTCCACGGTAACGACATCGTCGGAACGACGCAGCGTGTCGAGAAACGCGCGGAGATCGGTAAAGGCCACTATCGCGTGAGCTTCCGGTACTTGATGCGGTGCGGCGTGTCCGCATCCGCGCCCAGGCGCCGCTTCCGGTCGACCTCGTAGTCCTGATAGTTCCCCTCAAACCACACCGCGCCACTGTCGCCTTCAAACGCGAGCATGTGCGTGGCGATTCGGTCGAGAAACCAGCGGTCGTGGCTGATCACCACCGCACAACCCGCGTAGTTCAAGAGCGCCTCCTCGAGCGCACGCAGCGTATCGATATCAAGATCGTTGGTTGGCTCGTCCAGCAGCAACAGGTTCGATCCGCGCTGCAGCAGCTTGGCCAGGTGCAGACGGTTCCGTTCGCCGCCAGACAGTGTGCCGACTTTGCGTTGCTGCTGCCCGCCCTTGAAGTTGAACCAGGAGACATAAGCGCGCGACGCCACCGGACGCGTGCCCACCATCAGCTCGTCCAGACCTCCTGAGATCTCTTCCCACACACTCTTATCCGCCGCCAGCGCATCGCGGCTCTGGTCGACGTACCCAACCTGCACGGTCTCGCCAAGGCGCAGGGTTCCACTGTCCGGTGTTTCTTCGCCGGTGATCATGCGAAACAGCGTGGTCTTGCCCGCGCCGTTTGGACCAATCACGCCGACGATGCCACCGGGAGGCAACGTGAAACTGAGATCGTCGAGGAGCAGGAGATCGCCGTAGCCCTTCCGAACGTTGCGGCCTTCGACCACGACGTTTCCGAGGCGGGGACCAGGAGGAATGTAGATTTCGACCTGGTCGAGCTTCTGCGCTGTGTCTTCATTGAGCAGGCTCTCATACGCGTTGAGGCGCGCCTTGCCTTTCGACTGCCTCGCACGCGACGACATGCGAATCCACTCAAGCTCCCGCTGCAGTGTCTTCTGTCGCTTGCTCTCGGTCTTTTCTTCCTTCGCCAGCCGATGCTGCTTCTGATCGAGCCACGAGGAGTAGTTGCCTTTCCAGGGGATGCCCGATCCACGGTCGAGTTCCAGGATCCATTCGGCCACATTGTCGAGGAAGTAGCGGTCGTGCGTGACAGCCACGACCGTGCCCTTGTAGTCCTTGAGAAACCGCTCCAGCCAGGCCACCGACTCGGCATCCAGGTGATTGGTCGGCTCATCCAGCAGCAACAGATCAGGCGACTTGAGCAACAGGCGGCACAGCGCCACGCGTCGGCGTTCGCCACCCGACAGCGTCGTCACATCGGCATCAGGCGGTGGGCAGCGCAGCGCGTCCATCGCCAGCTCAAGCTGCGAATCAAGCTCCCACGCGTTGACGGCATCGATGCGGTCCTGCAGGCGCCCCTGCTCCTCCATGACCTTGTCCATGACATCAGGTGCCAGGTCCTCGCCGAGCTTCATGTTCAGCTCGTCATACCGATCCAGCAACGCCCTGGTCTCCGACATGCCCTCCTCGACATTGCCGAGAACGGTCTTCTCCGGATCGAGACGTGGTTCCTGCGGCAGAAAGCCCACCGAGATGCCGTCGGCGGCAAACGCCTCGCCGATGAACTCCTGATCCTCGCCCGCCATGATCCGCAGCAGCGAACTCTTCCCGGATCCGTTCAACCCGAGCACGCCGATTTTGGCGCCTGGCAGAAACGACAGCCAGATGTCCTTGAGCACCTGGGAGTCGGGAGGATGCACCTTCCCGAGCCCCTTCATTGTGTAGATGTATTGCATCGATCTCCGGTGGGTTGCGAAAAATTAAGGGTCCGGTCCGGAATAGACGTGCCGTTCTGGGCGTCGAGCCGCCTGTCTGGCCAGGCGCGAGGAGGAAGAATACCGGGAGTATTCGACCGACGAGCAACACAGCCAGGCAGGATGGATCGGCGGCCAGAACGGCGCGGTTATTTCGGACCGAGCCCTTAGTATATCAATGGCCGCGACATCAGAGCATGCGGGCCTGGGCTTCCGCAGTCATACCGGACAGTGCTTGCCAAAATGGCCGCCGCCGGCTACCGTCGCCACGCAGAGCGCATCTGCGTGGCAGGCCGCATGCCGGTATCCCCGTGCCTGTTCCGTACTAGGTCGTAGTGCAGGCCGTCTCAGCTTGCAGCAGTCCTCGTGTCGGGCACATTTATCTCGCCGCGGAGGTACTCAACAGCGCTTCCACAGATTGCTACTCGGTCACCCCGTGACTCGCAGTCGAGTTCACCGCCACGAAGCGACAGTTGCTTCGCCGTGAGCCTCGTTTTTTCGAGACGCCCCGCCCAGTAGGGCACCAACGTGCAATGCGCCGAGCCTGTCACCGGATCTTCCGGAATACCCGCGTGTGGCGCAAAGAAGCGCGACACGAAATCGACCGTGCGGCCTGGGGCAGAAACGATGACTGCAAATGCGTCGAGGGCCGCGACGAGGCCCATATCCGGCTGCAGGGTCTGAATCGCGGCCTCCGTCTCGAACACCGCGAGAATGTCCCTCGCGAGATACGCCTCGCGCGGCGTTGCGCCGAGCGCGGACACCAGCTCGTCAGACACCTCGATCGGTGCTCCAGGTCGTGCAGGCAAGTCCAGACACAGCCGGTCTTCCTCGCGGCTGACGGAGAGCACACCGCTGCGGGTACTGAAGCTCACGCGTTCCAGCGTTGGATACAGATACGAAAGAAGCACATGGCCAGCCGCCAGCGTCGCATGGCCACACAGGTCGACCTCGACCGTCGGGGTGAACCATCGCAACAGAGCCATGTCTTCGTGAGGCACGACAAAAGCCGTCTCGGCGAGGTTGTTCTCTGCGGAAACGGCCTGGAGCACATCGTCCGCCAGCCACTGGTCGAGGGTGACGACGGCTGCGGGATTGCCGCCGAACAACCGGCTCGTGAAGGCATCGATCTGGTAAAGAGGAAGTTTCATACTATCAGTGCTTCGCCAGCTCAGTCTCGCGCCCCAACGAACCAGCTGAAATGGAGGATAAGTTCACTGTGATCGGAGGACCAGCGCAATGATATTTGATCCCCTGTACCTGCTCTTCGTACTCCCGGGCGTTGAACTGTCGCTGTGGGCGAGCGCCCGCGCCAAGAGCGCCTTCAAGAAATATTCAAAGGTCCGAACGGCCCGGGGATTCACCGGGGCGGAGGCCGCGCAGGCACTGCTGCGCGGCGCCGGCATCACCGATGTGCGTATTGTGCGTTCAAAGGGCGTCCTGTCGGATCACTACAACCCGATGTCCAAGACGCTCGCGCTCTCGGAGTCCGTCTACGGCTCCGACTCGATCGCGGCGGTGGGCGTGGCGACCCACGAAGCCGGGCACGCGATTCAACATACCCGTCACTACGCGCCGATCTGGGCGCGCTCGGCACTGGTGCCGACGGCGAATATTGGATCCAGTATCGGTTACTTCGCGATGATGATCGGCATGTTCATGGCGTCGACGAACATGGTGCTGGTCGGGGCGGTGCTGTTTTCGGCCGTACTGCTGTTTCAGGTCGTCACGCTCCCGGTCGAGTTCGATGCCACCAGCCGCGCCAAGCGACTCATCGTGGAGCAGGGCATCGTGACGGCGCAGGAGCGCAAGGGCGTTGACGCGGTGCTGAACGCCGCAGCACTGACCTACGTGGCCGCAGCCGTCAGTACGCTGCTGACATTGCTGTACTTTCTGTGGCGCTCTGGCCTGCTCGGCGGTCGTCGATAGCGCGCTGGGCTAGAGCGCTTTTCGTTTCGGTCTAGGGCTTCTCGCAGGGGCTAGGCTCTTTCGAAAAGCGCTTTCCCGCGTTTTTCGGTCTCCACCGAATCGAAACACGCTCTAGCTGAAGCGCGCCGACTCAGGGCGTTTCAGTGACCTGAGTACTCTGACTGGCCACGCACTGCCACCGGCCGTCGCGGAATACGAAGACGTCCAGATAGCGGTACGTCAATTCGAGCGCCTGCCCCTGGCTGGGGCCGACGAGATGCTGCGTAAACCAGACGACCGCCGTGTCGTCGTACAGGTTTACGGTGAAATCATCCACCGTTGACGAGTCGATCTGCAGGTTGAAGGTCGCGACCATCTCGAGTTCCTGCGCTCTGTCGACACTCCTGCCGTCCGCGTAGGTGGCCATGAATTCTTCGGCTAGCACGTTCTCAAAGAAGGCCACGTCTCGGCGATTGAAGGCCTCATGCCAATCTCGCTCGAGCTGAATGAGCGCTTCACGATCCCCCTGCATGGACCGGGACTGGGCACCCGGCGCCGACGTGGCGCTCACGACGGCGATCACAGCGACGATCACGATGCAGAGCGGATTGCGCCACCTCATGAGGCCGCCCTCGGATCGATTGTCTGCCCCGTGATCGTGCCTTCCACGCTGCTCACATAGGCCTGCGCGACCGTCGCCGCCGCCAGGCCACCATCCGGCGCCCGGCCCATCTTGACGAGCGTCTCGGTCACCCATGGTGGGCTCACGACGTTGACGCGGATACCGCGCGGCGCCTCAAGCGCGGCGGCGCGACCGAACCCCTCCAACCCTGAATTAACCAGACTCACCGCCCCCGAACCTGGTATCGGGTGGCGTGCCAGGTACCCGGCCGTCAGGGTAAATGAACCGCCGTCAACCACTGAGGCAAGGCCAAGACGCACGAGGTTGACCTGCCCCATGAGCTTGTTGGAGAGACTCAGCTCGAAGTCCTCGTCCCCAAGATCAGTCAGCGGCTTGAACGACGCCAGACCGGCGGCACTGACCACGGCGTCTACGCGGCCGACGCGCGCGAAAAGCGCGCGTATCGACGCAGCGTCCGATATGTCGACCTGCTCAGGTGACT
>Ga0115002_10000711_pt1 | contig 46651 bp, 26 predicted proteins | sample ArcticOcean_MG_C_8_FD_89576 | JGI IMG/M metagenome (GOLD analysis project Ga0115002, IMG submission 89576) | Marine microbial communities from western Arctic Ocean - ArcticOcean_MG_CB11_86 | ecosystem: Environmental > Aquatic > Marine > Oceanic | place: Arctic Ocean: Canada Basin | collected... | reverse complement strand
TAGTCGCCGCGAAAAAACAGCCGGGTCAACGGCACCTGGCCTGGGACTTCGCTGAGACACATCAGGTTGTCGACCGCCGGCCGCTGCTTGCTGACCGCGGCAGTCTGATCGTCCCACTTCTTGAGAATCGCGGAGGTGATCGATGGCTCGAATTGCTGTATCGTGCCCCGGCTGATACTCAGAAACGGGTGGTCCTCGATCAACTGCTTCTGCCCGGCGTTGCGTTTCGCGGCGGGGGTCTCACGAGCCAGCTTCGCCTCGGCTCGGGACTCGGCCGGCAACTTGACCAGCCTCGTTTCAAAGGCCTGTTGCACCGCCGCCGCCAACTCCGCATTCTTCCCGGCGGTGAACCCGGCCAGCTTCTTGTCAATCGCGGAGGCCTTTTGACGGACGTCACCGGACCACTGCGACACCAAACGAGCCGACGGCGATCGCCACTGCTTCGGGTTGTAGGCCGGCTCGAACATCGCCCGCAGCCGGTAGTAGTCGGCGTGGGTGATCGGGTCATAACGGTGCTGGTGACACTGAGCACAACCGACGGTCAGCCCCAGCATCGAGGTCGAGACCACCTGGATCACCTCGGCGACGACCTGGTTGCGAGCCAGCTCCTGGTCAGCGCTGGAGCCACCGGTCCCATCGGGTGCCATCCTGAGGAACCCGGTGGCGATCAGCCGGTCGGCCTCCTGGGGTGTCAGGTCCTGGTAGGGTGGCCGAAGCAACTCGTCGCCTGCCAGTTGTTCGACGACGAACTCATCCCACGGCTTGTCGGCATTGAACGAGCGGATCACGTAGTCGCGGTACTTGTAGGCCCAGGTCCGGGGCGGATCCCTGTCGCTCACCCCGTCGCTGTCGGCGTAGCCGACCACGTCCAGCCAGTGTCGCGCCCAACGCTCTCCATAGGCCGGTGATGCCAACAGGCGATCCACCAGCCTGGCATAGGCTCCCTCCGCCAGGTCGGCAACAAACCGCTCGACCACCTCAGGCTCGGGCGGCAGGCCGTGGAGATCAAAACTCAAGCGGCGAACCATGGTCGGCCGGTCGGCACCGGGCCCGAACCCCAGGCCGTCGGCCTGCAGCCTGGCCAGTAAGAACGCGTCAATAGGCGAACTTAGCAGCGAGACGTGTTTGACTGCGGGCAAGTTCGGCCGTCGAATCGGCCGGAAGGACCAGTGCTGTCGCTCCTCAACAGTGAAACTGCCATCGGCCAAGGATGCCGGTTCCGGACGGACGGTTGGAGCCCCGGCGTCGATCCAGCGGGCCAGCAATTCAATGTCATGAGCAGAGAGCCGTTTCGCCCCCGGGGGCATTTCGCCCGACACCACCCGCTTGAATAAATGGCTGTCGGCGTGCTGACCGGGAACGATGGCCGGCCCCGATTCTCCACCTCGAATAAGGAAGCGGGCCAGCCGTGTGTCGAGTCCCCCTTTTTTCTCGCCCGCCTCGCCGTGGCACTGCCAGCAATGGGCCTTGAGAATCGCCCGCACCTCGATCTCGAACCGGGGTCCGCCCTTCTCGGTGGCCGTTGCAGATTGCCCCAACAAGGATGTCGCGAACACACAGAGATACAACTTCAAGTGTTTCATGTAGTCGTTCGAACGTTTGATGGGACGTGCCACTTGAACCGGAACAACAAGAGGACTTTGCAGCGAGATCAACGTGACATCCACCGATCAAACTACCCCGATGCCAGCCAACCGGCAACGACACATCCCGGATCCGACAGGACCTGGTCTCGCTCAAAAGCAGGCTGGCCAGGTTCCGGTTCCATCTCAAGCGGACCCGGCTCTTCTCGTTTCGGGTCGACTGACCCGGTTCGTGGTCCGTATTCCCGGACTCGCGGCATCTCTGATCGGTGATCCACTTTTCGCGTTCAGGGAAGCGAGCCGACTGCCGCCGGTGGCTTCCGTGCGTCCTTGACGGTCAGCGAAGGATTCAGGAACACTTCATCACCTTCCTCGATGCCCGAATCGACAGCAATGAACTCGGCGTTGCGGTCGCCGAGCGTCAGAGGACGTCGTTGGGCAGCACCGCCGTGTGTCCGCACCCAGCAGAAGTCACCCGCGGCGGTTTCCTCGACCGCCGAGAGGGGGATCAACAACACGTCTTCGCGGCGATCCACTGTCACTTCGACCTCGGCGGTCATACCGGGTTTGAGTCCTTCCACCGAGGGCAGTTCTATCAGCGCGTCATATTTGACAATGTTGCCCGTCCACCACCCCGACGGTTGTGCAACCGAAGCGACGAAGGACACGGTGCCTCTGAGTGTCTGGTTCGGCAGACGCACGGTGACAGGCATCTTGGGCTCGACCAGGCCGATGGCTGATTCGTGAATGCCGAACCGGACCTGCATCTTCGACAGGTCGGGCATCAGCAGGAGCACCTGGTCGTTGTGCACCGTCTCGCCCTTGGCGATGTCGGGCGTGTCCTTCCATTGGGCGGTGGAGGGAAAGATCACCAGGCCGCTTTTCGGGGCCTGGATCACGCAGTGTGCGATCTCCTTCTCCGCCAGGGTCATCCGTTCCATGTCCATGGCGAGAACTTCTTCATGGCCGTTGGCCGCCGCTTTGGCCGACTCCCACTCGCCCTTTAACCGTTGCAGTTCTTTTTCCTTTCCGAGTCGCTCCAGTACGTCCAGTTTGGTCTCCATGATCTCGAGATCGATCTGGGCATTCTGCAGACTGAGTTCGCTTTGTTCGACTCTCAGTTCACTCTGGTATCCGAGCGAGTGCATTCGCCGGGCATAGTCGAGCATGTTGTTTGCGGTGTACAGCCTCTGGCTGGCGAACGCCAGAGCCTTCTGGAACTTCAGCTTCTGGGTGCGAAACTCGCCTTCGAGGTACTTCGAAATGGCGAGGCCGGTAACCATGGCCTCGGCCCGGAAGCCGATGGCTGCATCCTTCGACAAGTGGGCGTACTTGGTGCGTTCGTGGAGGTACTCTTCGATCGCCTTGTTTTCCAGTGTGACCAGTTCGTCACCCGCCTCGACCCATGTGCCGTTCTTGACCACCCAGTTGATCGTGCTGTCGCCCCGGACCCGACACTTGACCTGCGTGTTATTGAAACTCTCCAGCGCTCCCTGTTCGATCATGGTGACCGGCAGAGTTCCCCGCTTGACCGTGTGGACAATCTTCAAACCCAGGAGAGCCCGTGCATCGGCGACGGAGGCGAGCGGTTGGACCACCACCTTCTGCTGTTCCTGCAGACCCGAAAGAACAACCACGAACCTGTCGTTACTGTCACCGAGCGTCACCGAACACCGTTGTGGACCGTCGGCGGTTTCCACCCAGCAAAACTGTCCCTGGTCGGTGTCCACCACCGCGCTGAGTGGCACCGACAACACGTCCTTGTGCCGAGCCACCACCAGTTCCACCTTGGCGGACATGCCCGGCCTCAGCCCCTCAATCGAGTGCAACTCGATAATCGAGTCGTATTTCACAATGTTCCCGTCCCACCAGCCGGCAGGACGAGCGACCACAGACACTGACGAAATCTCGGTATCCAGTGTCCGGTCTGGCAGTTCCACTCTGGCAACCGTTCCCGGCTCGATCCGGTCCACGATGGACTCGTGAACTCTGATCTTGATCTGCATCCGGGTCAGGTCGGGCATGAGCAGCAGCACCTGGTTGTTGTGGACACTGGCTCCATCGGTGATGTCGGGAGTTCGCTTCCATTTTGCGGTCGATGGATAAATCACCAGGCCACTCTGGGGAGCCTTGATCACGCAGCGCTCGAATTCCTCCTTCGCGAGCTCCAGGCGGCTCTCTTCCAGCACCACTCCCGCTTCTCGACCAGCCAGCCTTTCCCTGGTTGCGCCCAGCTGACTTTTCCGTCTTTCCAACTGCATCTTCCTGGTCAATCGCTGCAGAACGTCCATTTCTGTGTCCGTGACGTTCAGTTCCAACTCCGCCTGTTTGATGGTGGACTCGGCGGCTTTGACCTGGAGCTCATTGGCAAACCCACGGACAAACAACGACTCGATCTCTGCCAGCATCGCCTTCGCGTGACGGATGTTGCGTTCGTCGGCCGACAGTTTCATCCGTAGTCTCGTCATCTGCGAACGGTACTCGCCGTTGAGGTACCCGTCGGTGGCCACCTGCGCAATCGCGACGTCCGTCTTGGTTCTTGCCAGGGCGGCCTTCGCGATATTCGTATCCGTCTTTCCCAGGCTGACAGTCTCTTCGATGTTCTTGGTGTCCAGCTTGACCAGTTCGTCTCCCGCCTGAACCGTGGCGCCGTTCGAGACCACCCAGGTGACGGTGCTGCGGCCGCCGCGGCCACCATATCCACCCCGGATTTCGCACTTGATCTCCGTGTTCCTGGAACTCTCCACGGTCCCGGTTTCGGTGACGGTGACCAACAGTTCGCCACGTGTGACCGTATGGGTCGCGTCAGAATCGCCGACCGCAGCCGACGACGTGTCCTGGAGCATCACCGGGGCGACGGTGCCCGCAATGGCAACCAGGCCGATCGCCAGCAGAGCCCAGGTCCACCGCGACACGGAGCGAGTCGTATCGCGAGACTCGGAACCGCCGCCGCCTGATCCGCTCACCGGCTGGTCCGGCACCACCGGTCGGCTCCCCTCACCCTGTGTCACCTCGATCGACATCGCTCCAGTCTCCTCGACTCGGCGTTCCAGTTCAACCAGTCAGTATTCGGGAATTGATCCCCGCTGTGGGCAATTGACCGACACGAAAACCTCACCGGATGCCATGTCGAGAGACCAGCCCGGGTTGACAGGCTCTGAGAGATGGGGCTGACGCCACGGTCAGGAACCCCTGAAGAACATCTCGGACCGTGTCCGCAGCGGTCTCCATGTTCTTTGGCATCGGCGATGCCGTTCCGCCGAGGGTCCTGGCAGACCCGCCTTCTCTGCGTCCGTTATAAAATTCCCCCAACAGGTCGAACCGGCACAATCGTCAAAGTCGGCACAATTGAAATGACGATAAATGATGAGGCGGGATGTCTCGCGGATATGCGACGTTGCATGCAAAGTCTGCTGGATTTTCTGAGAAATACGGGGAATCAGTACGAGATCTCGAAACAGCATGTCCAACCGGTCAGAAAACGGCGGATCCATGGCAATGGGCTGTCACACAGGTTCCCACCTCCACTGGATCACTCTGCTGGCAATCGCCAGTTACGTGTCGTTGGGCAACACCGGCTGCTCGCGGACCCAGTACCGCATTCAGGCCGACGAAGACGCCTACAACGTGATCTCCGAGCGAAACACGGATCCGCGTTGGCGGGCGGCCGACTACGACATCGACATGGATCCCCGCAGCCGGTTCTTCGACCCCCACGATCCGGACCGTTCGCCAATGCCCCTGGACGATCCCACCTCGCAGCAGTACATGCGCGAGGTGAACGGAATGGCCGGATGGGAGCATTGGAACGACAACGGTCAGCGTCCGGATCTGGAGAACCCGATCTGGAAGAAGACTCTCGGTGAATACGCCGAGTTGACCGAATCCGGCGAGCTGATTCTCGACATCGATTCGTCGGTCCAACTGGCGTATGTGCATTCCCCGACACACCAGGATCAGCTCGAAACACTCTATCTCTCGGCACTGGACGTCACCGCCGAACGTTTCCGGCTCGACACCCAGTACTACGGAGGATTCAGCACGGCGTTCTCTCACAACGGATCGCTGAATCCCGCGAGTCTGTCGTACGACTCGGTATCGGGAAAGTACGTCGTGAGCGGACCGTCCGAGGGCGTTGAGAGCAACCGGCTGACGGTGGGCAGTTCGTCGGCCAACCCCACTCTGCGGGTCGAGCGGAGCCTGGCGACGGCTGGACAATTGCTCGCCGGGTTCGCCAACTCGTTTGTCTTCGAGTTCTCCGGCGGTGATGCCACTCTCTCCTCGTCGCTGGCCAATTTCGTCTTCGTCCAGCCATTGCTTCGTGGAGCAGGTCGCGACATCGCCCTGGAGGAACTCACCCGCGACGAGCGGGCCCTGTTGGGTAACCTGCGTGCCTACGGCCAATTTCGACAGGGGTTCTACACTCAGGTGGCGATCGGAGAAAGCGGGGTCAGCGGACCCCAGCGAGGTGGACAAAGCACATTCATCCAGGTCGCATCCGGAGCAGGTGGAATCGGTGGTTACATCGGACTGCTGCAGGATTTGCAGCAACTGCGCAACTCCCAGGACAATCTCGACGAACAGCTTCAACTGCTATCCCTGACGATCGCCCTGGAGAAGAGTGGCCTGATCGACCTGGTCCAGGTCGACCTGCTCCGGCAGCGCGTGCAGGAAACCCGGGCGACGATACTGGACAGCCGCAACGCTCTGACGTTCTCCATCGATCGCTTCACGACAGGCACCCTGGGACTGCCGCCGGATCTCCCGGTCAAGATGGACGACAGGATGATCCGCCAGTTCGAACTGGTCAGCCCCGAGGCCACCACGTTGCGCAAAGAGATCAGGGTACGCCAGAGTCTCGTCGGATCGCTGGACCAGAACTCCGGTATCGAAGCGGTCCGGAAAGTCCTGGACGAGCTCATCAAGTTGGTCGCGCAGGTCCGCCGACAACTCGACACGGTCAAGGGCGACATGGCTCGCCAGGCCCAGGCCGTTCCGCGACGGGAACTCAGCATGTCAACCGACCAGAAAACTGTACTCCGGAACGACCGCGCCGAACTCACGAAGGCGATCAAGGAAGTCGAACAGAAATTCACCAAGGCCACGACCGACATCTCGACGATTCGGGCCGCTCTCAACGACAAGACTGCCAAGAACACGATCCGTCGAATGGTCGTCTGGACAGCCAACCTGATGCGGCTGGTCCAACGATCCATGCTCGTTCAGACTCGGGCTCGGCTCGAAACCGTCACCATTCCCAAGATCGAACTGGATTCCGCCGAGTTGTTCGATGTCGCGCTGGCCAATCGGCTCGATTTCATGAACGGCCGTGCGGCACTGGTGGATTCATGGCGAACGGTCCAGGTGCGTGCTGACGCCCTCCAGGGTGTCCTGAACGTGACCTCCAGTGGCGACGTCCGCACCGGCCGTAACAACCCCGTGGATTTCCGTGCTGCAACCAGCACTCTCCGCCTGGGCCTCGAGGTCGACGCACCGTTGACTCGCCTGCTCGAGCGGAATACCTACCGTGAATCCCTGGTCAACTTCCAGAGAAGCCGACGTGGACTGATCCGGTCACGCGATGCCCTGCACCAGGGGCTCCGACAACTCGTAAGGGACATCGATCGTCTGCAACTGCTCCTCGAAATCCAGCGTCAGGCGGTTGCCATCGGTATCCGGCAGCTCGACATGAACCGCGAACGACTCTATGCACCGGTGCCACCGACTCAACCGGGGCAACCACCGCCCAGTTTCGGCGGCAACACTACGAGGAATCTCATCGACGGACTCCGCAGCCTGTTGTCCGCCCAGAACCAATTCATGAACACCTGGTTCAGCTACTATGCAGCCCGGATGCGGTTGGTACGTGAACTGGGAATCATGAAACTCGATCAACATGGCCGATGGATCGAACAGTTAACCGACGACGCAGCGGCAGCGTCCCAGAAAGGATGGCAACCGGCTGTTTCGGTGAGCCTGAGCCCGACGGGCATCTCGAAATGGAGAACAGCGATCTCACAAAGGCGCGTTGATTCACTCCCCCAGAAACGCCAAACTACTGGGAGTGCGAGCGCGGTCGGAAGTGCCAAGGCCGGCCAGGCAAACTCTTCAGTTGCCAACCCAAGTCCTAGCGGTCGCCGGTGAGTGACGGACGTTTGGACCGGAGACGGAACTTGACGACAGAAGTGACTCCATCCGCCGCCCCCCCTGAAACCACCGGGACGAATACGCCCTCGTGGAGGGTGAGCGGTACGCGGCAGCGGCCCCGCAGGCGATCGGGAACGCTGCTCGTGCTGGGCCTCGGCGTGATTGTCCTCGTCGCATCTACCGTGGCCCTGAAACCCACACTGTTCGCGACACAGGGTGAGGACAACACGGCCATCACCTATGAGGTCACCCGAGGGGACCTTCTGGTCACCATCACCGAACAAGGCTCTCTGGAGAGCAGCAACAACATTGAAATCAAGTCCAAGGTCCGAGGTTCCAACACGGTCACCTGGGTGATCCCCAGCGGGACGAAGGTCAAACCGGGTGAAGAACTCGTCCGGCTAGACACCAAGAAACTCGAGGAACACCTCAGTCTCTCCAAGACGAATGTCTACCAGTCACAAGCCAGCCTCGCCAAGACCACGGCAGGCCTGGCCACGGCCAAGATCTCCATCCGGGCTTATGAACAGGGACAATACATCACCCAATTGAAGGAACGTGAGAAAGCGGTCGCGATCTCTGGGGCGAATCTCAAGGCATCCAGGAAGATGCTGCTCCGCTCCGACGGCCTCTTCAAGCAAGGATTCGTCACGGAGCTCGAAGTCCAGAGCCAATCGCTCACCGTCGAACAGGCGCAGCTGGAGTTGATCGTCAACCGGACCAGGCTGGATGTCCTGAAACGGTTTACGAGGGCCATGGAACTGGAAACCCGACGGGGTGAACTGACAGCGGGCCATTCGTACGTCAAACGTGACGAAGCAGAACTGGCGATGAACCTCTCCAGGCGGACACGTGCCGAGGAAGAGCTGACCAATTGTGTCATCAGGGCCAGCAGCGGCGGCCTGGTCATCTATCCGTTGCCAGCCCCCTGGAAGGACGAGCCGGAAATCACCGAGGGAGTCAACGTCCGTTACGACCAAGTCCTGTTGCTGATGCCCGATCTGTCCCAGATGCGGATCAAGGTGGGCATCCACGAAGAGATGATCGAACGGGTCAAGGTCGATCTCCCGGCCACCGTCGTCCTCCCTGATCTGACCCTCGAAGCCAAGATCTCCTCTGTCGCCAGCGTCACTCGACCGGCCGCCTGGTGGACCGGCAACATGGTGAAATACGAAACGGTCATCGACTTGCCTTCCGTCGCTGGACTGCGGCCCGGAATGACGGCTGTCGTGAAGGTGGTGGTGGCTGAACACAGGGATGTCCTGTCGGTCCCGGTCGCCGCCGTCGTCGACGCCGAAAACAGCCACCGGTGCTGGGTCAAGACCTCGCGGGGTATCGAACTGCGGTTGCTGGAACTGGGCGACAGCAATGATGAGTTCATCGTCGTTCTCGGCGGGTTGAACGAGGGCGACAAGGTCCTGCTCAATCCACGAGGACACGTTGAAGAGAGCCAGTCCGACTCTCCCAAGGCGATCAAGACACAACCGAACACTCCAACCTCCGGCAAAACCAAGAGCAAGACCCTGACACGGAAGCCCGACCATGGTGACTGAGGCTTTCCCGGCCCCCCGGGGGGCCTCCTCCGATTCCGGAATGGACCGCCCCGCGGCCGGACAGGCTGCCCCGTTCGCTGCCTCCGGCAGTCGAGCAGGACGGTGGATGTTTGCCCTCGGTTCCGGAATCCTGCTGCTCGTCGTCGTGGGAGTCGCGGTCAGTTTCCTGCTTCCCTCCACGCCGGACGGCCCGCAGTTGACCTACCGGGTTGTGTTGGGCGACCTGGACGTCACAGTCACCGAATCCGGGACTCTTGAGAGTTCTGAGAACACGGAGATTCGCTGCAAGGTCCGGGGGCAGAACACGATCACGTCGGTCGTCGAAAGCGGCAGCATCGTCAAGGAAGGCGAAGAACTCCTGCGACTTGACACGCTGCTGATCGAGGAACAGATCCACGAGCGAACCAAGTACGCGCACTGGTGCAAGGCCAGCGAGGTTCAACAGAAGGCTCACATGAACCGCTCGGAGTTGGCCGTCAGAGCGTACCTGGAAGGGGAATTCGTCGAACGGCTGACGGATCTCAAAAAATTTCTCTCGATCGCCAAGTCCAGCGTTCTGACCGCTCAGAACATGCTGGAACATGACCGGATGATGGCCGAACGCGGCTACGTCAGTAACCTGAAGGTGGAGCAACGAGCGTTCCAACTTTCCCAGTCGAAGATGAACCTGGTCATCCAGGAAACCAATATCGATGTCCTGAAGAGGTTCACGAAGGCCGAACGCCTGGAGAGACTCCAGGGGGAACTGAAATCGGCCACAGCCGAATACAAGGCCGCTGCCGAGCGGACCTTCGCCGACGAGCACCGGCGGGATGTCGCGATCGAGGAGTTCAAGCACTGCCGGATCAAGGCGCCTCACGACGGGATGGTGATCCATCCCAATGCCGCTCGATGGAAGAATGCTCCCGAGGTTCGGGAAGGGGCAACGGTCTACAAGAACCAGATCCTCTTGCTGATGCCCAGCCTGGACAAGATGCAGATCAAGATCGGCATCCATGAGTCGATCCTCAAACGAATCACGCCCGGACTGGAAGCCAAGGTGACTTTGCCCGACCGAACACTTCAAGGGAAAGTCATCTCGGTGGCCAAAGTGGCGCGTCCGGCAGGCTGGTGGTCCGGCAACGTCGTGAAGTACGACGCCGTGATCCAGTTGCCAAAGTCCCGAAATCTGAAACCAGGAATGAGCGCCGAGGTGGAGATCATGATCGCATCACGGAAGAACGTGCTGACAGTCCCTGTCGCCGCGATTGTGGAAACCGAAAACAAGGAGACACTCTGCTGGATCACCACGCCACAGGGCATCAAGAAGCAAACCCTGCAGACAGGCGAAAACAACGACAAGTTCGTCGAGGTCCTCTCCGGACTGGAGGCAGGACACGAGGTCGTGTTGAATCCGCTTGCCTTCATCCCCGAAGCCCAGCAGGAGGCTCTGAAGATCAGGGGATCCGCCAAGACAGCCGACGACAAGTCCTCAAAGACCAGCAAGCCGGGCGATTCGGCAAAGTCGAAGTCTGACAACTCAAAGTCCAAGCCCAAACCCAAGCCCAAGAAACCCGCCCCAAGGGTCAGGGAGTAGCGTTCTCGTCGTGGTGACCCGAACCTCCACATCGGCCGGACTGCCGAAACGAGCTGACCAGACACTGGCCCGCGACCTGAACGTCCATTGCGGACAGGGAATGACGTCGTGAGTGGTTCATTTCTTCGAACTATCCAGCTCGGACTCAAAGGGCTGGCCGTCCAGAAGATGCGAGCCAGCCTCGCCGCACTGGGCATCTTCATCGGCACGACGACGGTCATCTGGCTGGTGGCCATGGGAGAAGGTGTCAGCTACCGCGCGCAGCAGCAGATACTGGAACTGGGCGCCAGGAACATCATCGTCCGAACCAAGAAGCCCACCGGATCCAGCGGCGGCGACGCCAGTTCGCAGGTCAGACGTTTCGGACTCACCCGTGCAGATTTTCGCCGAATCAAGTCGAACATCCCCAGCATCGAGAGTTCGGTGCCGATGCGGGAGCTGCGGTTCCAGTTGCGGAACAAAAACCTGACCACCGACTCCAAGCTCGTCGGCTGCATGGAGGAATACCTGGCGCTCAACCAGTTGGAGATCGCCCGAGGCCGATGGCTCACTCAGCGGGACCGGGGACAGAAGGTGGTTGTGCTTGGTCACGAGACCACCACCAAGCTCTTTCCGTACGAGAACCCGATCGGAAAGACCGTCTGGGTCGGCACCGAGTACTACGTGATCATCGGCCAGACCAAGCCCCGCACGGCGTCGGCCGCGATCGGCGGCAGCCTCGATGCTCGCGAATACAACCTCGATGCCTACATCCCACTGAAGACCATGCGACAACGAATCGGCGACATGGTGATGAAACGCGTCGGTATCGGGGGCAGCAACTGGTACGGCGAGGAGGTCCAACTCAGCCAGATCACCGTCAAGGTCAGTGCGATCGAGTACGTCAACGAAACGGCCTCGATCATCGAGACGCTGCTTCAGCGATATCACGACCAGGAAGACTTCGCCGTCGTGGTCCCCAAGGAACTGCTGGAACAGGCCGCGCGGACCCGCGCGATGTTCAACATCCTGCTGGTGGTCATCGCCGGAATCTCCCTGCTGGTCGGCGGCATCGGCATCATGAACATCATGCTGGCCACCGTGACCGAACGGACCAGGGAGATCGGCATCCGCCGGGCCCTGGGCGCGACCCGCAGCCACATCATTCAGCAGTTCCTGGTCGAGTCGGTCGTGCTGACAACGACCGGAGGTCTGCTCGGCGTGTGCTTCGGCCTGTTCTGCGGCCCCCTGTTTCGTGGTTTGCGGAGCCTGGCGACACTGATCAACCCCGACATGCTGCCCGAGGAGGTGTACGCTCTCGAGCCGCGGATTGCGCCGTGGTCGGTCGCACTTTCTGTGGGGATTTCACTCGGCGTCGGGATCATTTTCGGTGTCTATCCCGCCCAACGCGCCGCCGACATGGATCCGATCGAAGCCCTGCGGCACGAATAGGCCCACTGAATGAGGGTTCCGAATTGATCTTTCAGTTCGGATTCACCTCCAGGAGATGGTAACGACGACGTCGACCTTGGCGCCCAGCCGGTTGATCAACTTCACCTTGTCTCCCGGCACCAGGCACAGGCTCCCTCCTGTGGAAGTGGCGCTCGTCTTCTGGGTCCCGGCGACCCGAATGGTCTTTCCCGTACCGCCCACCATGAACTGTGCGGACTCGTTGACCGCCGCACCGTCGGACGCCGAGACGGTGACGGTGGCCACCCGGGTTTTCGAACCAGAACCGACGGGCAAGGACACTGCGGCGCCATCGGCCAACTCGCCACTGTGGGACCAGGTTTTGGTTCCATAAATGACCAGTCCTTCACCCTGCTCGTTATTGGGCCGGTCGTACACTTCAATCAAGCGGTTGTTGTACCGGGATGGATTGGAATTGGTCCCGAACGGCTTGATCAGCTTTCCGGTCTTGACCAGGCCACCGTTCCAGAAGGCATTGATGAGCGCGATGTTCGAGGAACTCTCATCGATATCCAGTGCCGTGGGAATATATCCCTCCGGAGCTCCTCCTCGAATCGGGGTGTAGAAGATGTTCTGTAGCGTGACGTTGGTGCACCGTCTCAGGTGAATGCCACCGACGCCGCCCCCGCACCCGTAGATGTTCTCCAGGACGAGATTCATCAGGTTGTAGTTGTGTGCAATGTGGATGATCGCGCCGCCATGTGCCCTGCCATTTTCCATTCGTACGTTCTTGACCGAGAGGTTCATGCTGACCCCCTTGGTCTCGGTGTCTTCCCAGTACAGGCCGTACTTGCCTCCGACCCAGGCATTGGTTCCGTCAAAGACCACGTTGTGCAGGGCTACACCCGAGGCAATCTTCACCGACGGGCCGTTGGGATCCATCGGAAGCAGGTAGGTGTTTCGGAAGGTGGAATGGTCAATTGAAATCCATTCGAGAGCCGGGTTCTTGTCGATGAGAATCGGCAGGTCGGCGAGAATGGTCACGTTTTCGACAAAGACCAACTGTCGTCCCTGCACCTGGAGTCCAATGCTGTGACTGCCCCCCCAGTTGTGGATGGCAACATTCCGCACTTCGATGATGTCCGCGTCGACGATCCGGATGCCGATCTTCTGAACCCGCTTCTTGTCCTCGTAGGCTCCCGCGGCGACCATGCCGATGTCCCTGATGGCACATTGTGCGATCACGCTCTTGTCCGGATGAGAGAATTCGAACAGCGCCATTGGGGTGGACGGGTTGAATGTGAGCCGGGTGGCGTACATCCCGTCCCCGACGAGTTTCACCCGGTGTCGATTGACGTGGATGGTCGTCTGGCAGTTGAACGTGCCGGACAGCCTGACGTTGACACCCGAGAGAGACGGAGCGGAGCGGATCGCCTTGTTGATGGCGGGGCTGCTGTCCGAGGAAGCAGGAGAAGCGCCCCACCACTGGGGAAACACTTCGCTGACCGCGCCGGTACCGAACTGTGCCCGCCCCAGACCTGAAAAGACCTGGTGCAGGCCGGCTGAGAATGGCCCGTCGAACCTGATGATGGCCTTGTCGAGAACCTTCAGCACCGTTCCGTTGGGAATCACCACGCTGATGGTCGGTGGAAAGGTGATGTCCGACAGGTTGAACGTCCCGCCCGGAAAATAAAGGGTCCTGGTGCCGCTGCCCTTGCACGCGGCGATGGCCGCGTTGACGGCTTTCGTATCATCCTTCCCGTCGTTGGAGACCGCTCCGAAATCACCGACGTTCGTGACGATGATTGATCCCAGACGAGGCTCTGACGCCGGATCATGAGCGGCTCCCAAACCGACACAGATCCCCATCCCCAGTAAGCAGATGACAGTGGCCGTTCGCGCCATGGCTAAACCTCGCGACGTGTTGAACAGTGAGAACCCCCTCCCGGACTTGAGAGGCTGTGGGCCTTGGCGATGTTAGAACCGGGGCGTATTTACGAAATCCCGTGTGAACTTCAGGTGAACCGAACAACGTGTCCATGACACATTGATTCCTTCGATTAACGGGGGCCGCGGGCTCGAGAGCACGGATCGACAAAGCCGCCGCGGACCGCCCAGTCAACAAGAAACACAGAGAGGCGTTGGTTATGATCGAGACTGACCATTGCCTGATGGAACGAGAGGACTCAACTCATGCACCGCGTCCGTTTTTCGCTGTCCCTGTTACTCATCCTGCTTGTCCTGCAGACTGCCGAAGCACAGAAAGGCCGGACTCGGAGCAGGAACTTGGGGATTGGCACGTTGGCCGGCAACCCACTTGTTCACCAGGAACTGAAGTTGAGTGACGAGCAGAAGGCGACTCTGAAGAAAGTTGTTACCGCAACGCGAACGGCGGCCAAGGCGGCACAGGCCCTGGAAGAACCGGAACGGGCCAGGAAGAACCGCGAGGCAACCCGGAAACTTCGGGCCGCGATTTCCGCCACGTGCAACGACAAGCAGCAGAAGCGACTGTTGCAGATCGAGATCCAGTACACCTCCGGTTCCTGGATGCTGATGCGTCCGGAGCTTTCCAGCATTCTCAAGTTGACGAATCAGCAGCGGCGGCAGATTCGTGAAGTCTCGAAGACATCGCAGGAAAAAGTCCACAAGTTCCGCGAATCACGCAACGACGACAATCTCCGGGAAGTGCAACTCAATATCAACGCCCAGTTGGCCCAGGCGAGAAAGGATGCCGTCAAGCTGTTGACCGAGGAACAGCGGACGAGTTGGAAGGCGGCCAGTGGCGTGGCCTTTGAGCTTTGGCCGGCGAAGAAAAAGAAGAACACAAAGAAAAAGGCGAGCTAGGACTCCTTCTGTGGCAACGAGGCCGCCGCCTCAACCACGCTTTCCCGGCGGACTGAGGACCGAACCATGCAAAGTCGACGTCGTGAATTCCTCTTGGGCCTGGTCGCCGGCAGCACTTCCCTCGGATCCGGCTGGCTGGGTAACCGCAGCATGGCAGCGGTCCAGACGGACGCTCTCGATGCGGCCCGCCGTCAGGCTGCCCATCGCAGGCGGCGCGTCATCTTCAACAACGACGGGGACGACATCTGGGCCAAGGGAGCTGACACGGTCGACAAGTTCCTGGCGGTGCGGCACACGCCGCTGCTGGGCACGCATGTCGACAGCATCTTCTATTCGACTACCCAAAGCTTCAACTTCTTCACCCACCAAAGCCAGGTGGCCGAGGTCTTTCGTTCCAAGGATGGCTCGTTCGCCAACAACAACCTGACCAAGTTCCTTGGACAGGATACCGACGGCTTGCGGATGTCCTGCCAGTTTGCCCGCAAACACGGAATGGAAACGATCTGGACACTACGGATGAACGATATTCATGACGCCTTTACGCCACCATTCCGCCCCAAGTGGAAAAAGACAGATCCCCGCCGCATCATGTCCACGCTGGCCGAGGGACAAAAACACAACGATCGCCGCAGCCTCTGGAGCCTGGTCGATTTCGAACACCCGGATGTCGAACCCCGCCTGCTGGAGATCATCCGCGAGGTCCTGAAAAATTACCCGGTCGATGGTGTCGAACTTGATTTCCTCCGCGCTCCCTTCTACTTCCGCACAACTTTCGAGGGCCGGCCGGCAACCGCTGCCCAAACGGCCATCCTCACGCGGCTGGTACGCAACGTCCGCCAAGTCGTGCTGCAGGAAAGTGCTCGCCAGGGGAAGCCTTTCCTGCTCGCGGCACGAGTACCATCCACACTCAAACATGGTCGCCAGATCGGTATCGACACCAAGGCCTGGCTAGAAGAAAAACTGCTCGACACGGTGGCACTCGGCGGCGGTTACATCACGTTCGACCTGCCGATCAAGGAAATGGTCACCCTGGGACAGAAACACGACGTCCCGGTTTACCCCTGCCTGAGCCAGTCCGGCCTGATGTCCCGACCGCCACGGGGCAAGAGCAACAAGCAGCCTGCCGAGTCCTGGTTGGGAGCAGCCTCGCGTCTGTGGCATGACGGCGCCTCGGGGATTTACGTGTTCAACCTGTTCCCCGGACCGGGAACACCTGCTGATCGGGACTATGCCCGCAAGATCCTCAGCAGCCTCGGTTCACCGAAGAAACTGACCTCCCAACCCATCCAGTATGCCATCTCCGATGCCGGTTTCTGGATGCCCTCGCATCACTGGGCCAAGGACGTGGCGGAATTCGCCAAGGCCCTGCCCTTGGCGCTCAAGCCCAATGAGTTCCGGCAGCGTCCCTTGCATGTTCCGGAAGACCTCAGTGGCGTCGGTTTCAACGTGACCGCTGAACTGCGGCTCGATTTCACGGGGCTCAAGAAAGAGAGCACGCCGGAAATCCTCTTTGGTTCGGCCAACTTCGGACCGACCCGCGGAGGGAAGAAAGTCAACGGGGTCCGACGTTACACCTGCACGGTGCCCCTGCAGGCCATCAAGCAGGGTGCCAACCGGGTGATGGTGAAAACCAAAGAGACAGGGGCCAGCCTGATCGGTGCCGAGCTCTGGATCCAGCGGTAACGCGTGCTCTACCGAGACAGGACAAAGCACTGCATATTGCCGTCGCGATCCCGGCAATAAAGCTGCCCCCCCGAGAGAACGATATGGGGCCAGGCATCGTTCTCCATCAGATCTTTTCGGCGGGCCAATTCCGTATATTTTTTGGCAGAACGATCGGCCGTCTCGGCGAGTACCAGATCGCCACGCCGTCCCCAGATAATCAGTCGGTCATCTGACGTCACGATGCACGAGGCCGTATCTCCAAACACGCCTCCTCGCCAAATCGGTTTGCCCGTCTTGAAATCCAGACAATACAGTCCTCGCCAGCACCAGTAGACGTGCCCCTTGTGAATCACCGGCGGGCAGAGGCCCGAAGCATAAGGCTGCTTCCAGATCTGTTTGGCTCCGGAGCGGGTGATGTCAATTCGCGTGGTTGCATACTGGTTGTACTCGGAGGAGATGATGACCGAGTTCTTCAACACGGCCGGCGTGGCCACGTTATTGGCAAAATCCGTGGCCCAGGGAAACTCGGCAACCGTCTCGCCTTCGTGGCCCTGGTCCAAGCGGGCCACCAGCAGATTTCGAATTGTCAGAACGGCCAGACAGGGCAAACCCTCCACAACCAGTGGAACCAGTCCGCCGGTGTGGCCAGCAGGATCTTTGGATTCCGAGACCCAACGGCGTTGACCGGTCTTTTTCGAAAAGGCCATCAGGTTCCCTTCATCATCCCCCACCTCGACAATCACTGTCTCACCGGACAACAACGGAGCGGTCGTGTACCCATAGTCGCGAAGTGACCTGCGGCCCACCTTGGGACGCTGTGGCACCCGGTAAGCATCATAAAGGTTGAGACTCCAGACCTGTTTTCCCCGCTGCCGAGTATTCCAGCAATTCAAGTCACCATCCGTACTGAGCGTATAGAGATAGCCGGTTGACTTGTCGTAGCTCGGGCAGGAAGAGGGTCCCGAATAAAGTCCCTTGTCCCCGTCACTCACGCGACCATACGCAGGGCAAGCGTAGGATTGCTGCCAGACAACCTGCCCCGTCTTCGTATCGAGGGCGTAGACGTAATCTCGGCCATTCTTCCAGCCCATCGTGTAGAGACGGTTGCCGATCACGATGGGCCCACTGCCACCGGAGTTGATGTTAATGCTCCAGAGCGGCTTGCCGGGGGGCCAGTTGCCGCCTCGAAAGTGGGAGGATTCGTTTACGACTCCATTACGACCAATCCCACGCCAGTGAGGCCAGTCATCAGCGGCGACCGAACAAGGCAGAAGACACAACAGGAGTGCCGCAATCATTTTTCTCATACCACTTCTCACTCCAACACTTCCGAATCTGGATGACACGCTCACCCGCCCTGGCCATCGTCGAGGCCCCTCAGGGTCAGGGCCGTTGACCGCCACCCCAAGCGTTCAACCCGCCAGATCCGAATCACGCCAGCGGCAGCCCGGCCCACCGGCCGGTCAAGGTCTGGCGATTCAATGCCATGCAGCCATTGCGCGATCCAGAAACCATCAACCTTGTCTCACTGGTACCTTCGCGTGTTGGAGATCCGGATTTCACCAATCTGGCCAAAGAAATTTCCGAAACCCAGGAAATTGAAGGCACCTCCGTAACGCGAGTACCCGGTGAGCCGTGTACTGACGCTGAACTGAGCTTCGTGCTCGCGGTTGTTGACCAGTTTACGTCCGTCCGGACTCTTCATCCGCCAGACCAGTTGACCGTCCAGAAACAGTTCGTGCAGGTCCTGGGCATAGTTGTATTGCCAGGCCACGTGATGCCACTCGGTGTCCCGAATCCCCGCTTGATTGGGATCCCCCACGATCCCCTTGGGCCGTTTCCAGGGATGAAGATCCATCAACGCCTCTTCTGGCCGGGCGCCCAGGAAATGCACACCCGGTGCCATGCTGCCGTCGGGCGAATCGTGGTCCGAGAGATAGAGTTCCCAGACGCCTCGTTTCGAATTGTCGTAACTGCCACAGATGTGTCCATAGTCAAACAGCTGGTGGGTGCGGTCCACCTTTGTACCATGTCCCTGGATCGGTCCGGCCCGTCGCACCCAGGCTTCCACCGTCCATTCCTTCGTGCATGTCTTCAGGTCCAGCTTGGCGTTGCCCCGACCCTTGATTCCCCAGCCGTGTTCGCCGTGCCCCATGTTGTCGTAGGGAAACCGACCCACTCGCCCGGGCCACGACATCCGCATGTCCCCGCCCATGTTGGTCCAGGTCAAGGTAAGTTGCTTGTCGCCCATCCGGTCCTGGATCAACTTCCCATTGGGGCCCTGCCAGTCGTAAAGCACGACGGTGTGCTTGTCGGGCTGGATGACGCTGAGGTGACTCGGGAGCACTCGAAGAACCAGGTCCACACTGTGCCGGAACCCGTTGGCGTCTGTGACCTGGATCGACGGACGCATTCGCCCTCTCGCGACCGGCACACCTTGCAATCGACCGGTCTTGCCGTCGAGCGTGACACCGTCGGGCAAAGCCCCATCGACCAACTCCCACCGCAGCGGTTTGGCCATGTGAGTTACTTGCAGAATGGCCTGGTAGGACGAGCCGACAAACGCCGGCGCGAGCGAAGTGGTGATCAAACGGCCTTTCAAAACGCTCAACGAGAACGTGTGCGTGTCGGTCCGCCCGGCTGAATCTGTCGCTCTGATCTTGACGGTCCGGTTCTCGACCGTCTCGAGCGGTTTTCCGCAGATGACACCAGACGTGTCGTCAAGATCGAGTCCTTTGGGAAGCGTTCCGGCCAACACCTTCCAGGCGACATCACCGTCAGCGGCATCGGTGGTCAGGTGGACCGAGTAGGGGATCTTCAACGAGGCGTCGGGCAGCTTCTGGCCCACGATGGCCATCGTCTGTGCGACCGGATACCGCATGATGCTCGAGATCCGCAACTCGTCGATTTCTCCCTGGAAGTTCCCCGACTTGATGAAGAAGGGGGGATCCTGCGAGTGGATCCAGCCGCCGACGATGAACGGAGTGACAACATCCTTGACGTTGTTGACAATGATGCCCGGTGCGGCGGGGTTGTGGAGAGTGATCCGGGCGACGCGTTTTCCGTCGAGGAAGAAGGTGTTGAGCTGATCTCTGTAGCGGAACTGCCAGGCCACATGGTGCCATTGGTGATCGGCGATGTGCTGCCCCTTGGTCTTGTTGGGCCAACGTCCCGGGAACAGGAAGTTGCTGGTCCCGAAGTTCTTTGTCGAACTGGACGCAGCGATGAAGCGTGCGGCGGGCAGCAGTCCGTCCTTGAGGTTCCCGACACCACCTCGGCCAAGGTTGAGCGTGAAGCTGAAACCGCCACGTCGACCCACCGGAAGGCCAAACCCCTCGTCATCGGTGCTGCAGATCACAGCATAGGTCCGGCCACCTTTTTCCTGCCCGCCCGGGCCGGTGTAGCGGATCCAGGCCTCAATGGTCCATTCGCGAGTACAGGTCCGCAGATGGAGTTTGTCGTTGTCGGCTGGCCCCACACGCAAGTCGGCGTCGTCGGCTCGACGGGCAAAGCGTGCCGTGGTCCCAAACCCGGGTCGTGAACCCCAGATCGCTGTCTTGTGAGCCCGCAGTGTCAGTGCCCGGTCGCCACACGCGTCGTGAGCCTCGTCACCTCGGCCCTCGTCAAAATGGTAGAGCACAACGGTGTGCTGATCGGGCCGAAACGGTCTTCTCCAGTCCAACCCTCCATTGTCTTCAGCCCAACACACGTCCGACGGGAAGATGAGAACGACTGCCACAACCACACACGTCAGAGCGGCACATAGATGACCAAACACGCAATGCTTCATTGCCAATTCCCAACAGGACTCGATCCGCGCCACATCGCACCTCCGGGACTCGGACACGGACCCCCCAGTCTCCCCACCCAGTCTCCCCACCCAAGCCCCGGCGTTCAACCCACTGGGGATCCGAACCACGCCCTGCTAACAGCACAATGTGGGCCGATTGTACGTCGTGGTCCGAGATTGGGCTCTTTCGGGTCGGTCACCTTGCTTGGCCTGTTGTTGGTAGCCCCGAGGTGGCGCGGGGAATGACCGAGCACATCGACCAGCAGAGCAAGGAGCAAGGAGCAAGGAGCAAGGGGTTGGAGACATTGCATCGCGCCGTTCCTCTGTGGAGAAGTGATTACGCATACGAAACGACGGGGATGCAGACGCTCACCTATGAAATGTCGCTATGGATCCCCTACTTCGGCACGGGTATCAACACCTCCGACACCTATACGTTTCGCAGCCAAATGGCGCCGGCGAATCACCTGATCTGAGACATTCGCCGTCACGATCTCGACTATGCGGGATGTCGACGGTTGCTGTCCCAGTGCCGACAAGTCGTGCGGTACTATGAAGGCGATTACTCTCCACTGACGGCATATCGCACGGACAACGATGTGTGGATGGCGTGGCAGTTTGATCAGCCACAGTCCGGTGGAGGCGTCGTCCAGGCCACGGCAGGCTTGCGTCACAACATGTTGACAACCCAACAGTTGTGTCAATTTTACGCAACTGCCAAGATGACTGTGTCGCCACCAGCGTCCATCTGACATAATCCTGATCCAGAACACTGCACATTTCGACTCGCGGTTAATTCCCCCCGCGGTGCCTTTCTACGGAACACTCGATCATGCTCAATCGCAGAGAGATGATGCAAGGAATGGCTGCCGGCGCCGGTGCAGCCTTGACTGCCCCACTGCTTCCCGAACGTCTCATCGCGTCGCCCGCCGGGAACTCGACTCCAAAACGCATCATCTTCTTCCTGCAAAACCAGGGCTTCGATCCGAAGACTTGTATTCCCGAGGGGATGACCGGCAGCGGCTCGCTGGCAAAAGCCAAGCTTCCCGAGCCAATCAGTGCACTCGAGCCCTACAAGGAACGACTGCACATCATCAACGGACTGCACGGCACGCACACCAGCCCAACCCACAGCGCGTTCTTCGGCGCATTGGGCGGCTATCGCGGTGGCGACGGCGTGCCGCCCAGTGCATCGACGATCGATTATGCACTCAGCAAGGCTCTGCCGCAGACCCTGCTGCCGCATCTGTGCATCGGCATGGACTCGATCGAGAACATGACGACCAAGCCCACGACCGCGACGCTGTCGGCCAGCGGCGCCGGTCAGCCAATCTTCATGCATTCGAATCCGAATCAGCTTTACCAGATGCTCTACGGCGGCATCTCCACAGGCAACATTCGACGCCAATTCGACGCGAGATCCAACGTCTTGAATCAAATCGAAAAGTTGGCCACCGCCAAGGGGCGATCGATTCCGACCACCGACCAGCTGCGTTACGGGCAATTCGTCCAGGGCTTCAAGGATGTCAACGGCCTGCGAGATCGCCTCGACACGGTCGCCGATCACCTGCGCAACTTCGCGCCGACGGTGGACGAGCGATACACAAACCCGAAGTTCGAGACCGACTGGCACGATGTTCTGCTCGACCTCGGCATCTCGGCACTCACGTCGGGGATCACCAATACGCTGACCATTGGCTCGGGTCGCGGCGAGATCTTTGGTGCCTGGAAGGGGCTGGGCATCGAGCAACAGGGCCACAACCTTGGGCACATGAAGCAACCGGACAATCCGATCTGGGTCAAGATTCGTCAGTACAACAGCCGCATGCTGGTGCGGATCATTGAAGCGATGGAAAGCGTGCCCGAAGGCAGTGGCACCATGATGGACCACACGCTGATCGTCTACACCAGCAACAACGCCGACAAGCAGCACACCAACGGAGCCAACTGGCCGGTCATGCTCCTGGGCAACCTCGACGGCACTTTCAAGACCGGCTGCTTCACGCAACTCGATGGCAAACGACCCATCAACTCGCTCTACGCAACACTCCTGCAAGCCGCCGGGCAGAACTGCGACCGCTTCAACATGTCCGCCAAGCTGGCAAAACAGTTCGACAGCAGCACCGGCCCGCTCAGGGAAGTGCTCGCATGAACACGGCCAGATGGGCTCTGGTCGTCATGCTCGCCTCCGGCTTGCAGTCCGCGGCAAGTGGCGAGACTTACACGCCAGGCCAGAAGACCAGCTACGACTTTGGCAGCTTCGCTCGACCGTTTCTTGCCAGCCATTGCCTGGACTGTCATGGCTCGGAAGAACCCGCCGGCAATCTCTCGCTCCTTGACCTGGGGCCTGTGGATGAAGGCAACTCCGGGACCTGGAGAAGAGTCTGGGCCCAGGTCACCCTGAAAGAGATGCCGCCCAAGGATGCCGAGCATCCAACGGTCGTGCATCGGCTGCAATTCTCGGACTGGATCGTCAGCGAACTGAAACGGGTCATGCGAGACAAGGGCGGGTTCCGTGCCCACCTCGATCCGAACAAGGGCAACTTCGTCGATCACGACCTGCTGTTCGGCCCGCTGCCCGATGGCATCAAGCTCGCACCAACAGCATCGCCAGCACGCCTCTGGCGCGTGACACCCCAAGAACACATCACTCGCCTCAATGAACTGATCAACAGCGAACCGGACTTCGATCCGAAAAAGCCAGGTCTTCGCACGCACGGTGATGTCGTCCCCACAAACCACGGCGGTGAACTGAAGCTCTACTTCGGTACGGATCGCATCATCAAGTGGCAGGGAGGGACAGTCGCCTATGCCACAGCCGTCAAGAGCGTGCCCGCCGTCCTGTCGTCAGCGCGAAACCACGGGCTGGAAAACTATCCCGACTTCTACACGGTCAACAGCGCCGAAACGACACAGATCATGGGCATCGCCGAGGATATCATTCGCTACATGGCCTATGGCCCGCTGAGCATCGCCAAGCCGTATCAAATCACCGACGATCCCAAGTCTATCGCGGACAAGATGAAGGGAGATCTTCGAGGCCTGCCGACCAGCATCGTTTACGGCACAAAGGTCCTGCGTCCACTGACGCCCGTCTACGACCTCATGAAGGACGAAGGTGTCACCGACGAGCGTTTGACCGCTGCGGTGGACTATATCTTCGAAGCGATGACGTTTCGTCCTCCGAGCAAGAAGGAAACCGACGCCTACCTAACCATCGTCAAGCAATCCATCGAGACACTCGGCAAGGAAAACGGGGCTGTCCTGGGCCTGTCGTCGATCTTTCTCGACCGCGACGCGGTCTTCCGGGCCGAACTTGCCGGGACCGGAAAACCAGATCGCCATGGACGTGTCATGCTCCAGGACTGGGAACTGGGCCTGGCGGTCAATCACGCGCTGCGATACATCAAGCCCGACGACCAACTGCGAAATGCAATCGTCGCAGGCCGTATGAGGACCAAGGCCGATGTCAAACGCGAAGTCGAACGCATGCTGGCCGACGACAGTGTCCGAAAGCCGCGTACCCTGCGTTTCTTCCGCGACTACTTCGACTTCGACCGTGGCGGCTACATCTGCAAGGACTCGAAAGCCCTGGCACAAACCGGAGTGAACGCCCGCGGACAGTCACACTACCGCGCCATGTTCGATGCAACGGCGAGCACCGATCGCCTGATCGAACTCATCCTGCACGAAGACAAAGACGTGTTCAAGCGGTTGCTGACGACGGGCAAGGTCGTCACGACCGGGGCAGACAAGGTGTATTTCGGCAAGAGGCGTTCCAAAAAAGAGGTAGCAGCCTCCCAGGCTGCGGCGAAAAAGGCAGCGGCCGAAGCGGCGAAGAAGGCGGCAGCCGAGCTGGCAGCGTGGTTGAAGGCCAACCCCGGGAAAAAACCGTCGAAGGCAAAGAACAAGAAAAAGAGACGAGCGAACGGTAATCACAACGTCACCGTGGCAAAACTGTCGGGTCCGAAGATCTTCGCCCGAGTCAGTCGCCGCAGCTTTGGCAACGGGTCGATGAAACCAGGCCGTGTCCTGGCCACAGTGCCTGAAGGCCAACGCTTGGGCATCCTGACGCATCCCAGTTGGCTCGTTTCGCACTCGGATGCCATGGACAATCACGCCATCCGTCGAGGCCATTGGATTCGCGAACGGCTGCTCGGCGGCGGCATTCCCGATGTGCCGATCACCGTGGACGCGATGCTGCCCGATGAACCACGCACCTCACTGCGTGAGCGAATGCGGGTCACACGGGAAGCCTATTGCTGGACGTGTCACAAGAAGATGGACCCGCTTGGTCTGCCCTTCGAGATGTACAACCACGCGGGACTGTATCGAGAAACCGAACTCGGCCAACCCGTCGACACCCGGGGTGAGATCATCGATTCCGGCGACCCCACGCTCGACGGCAAGGTCGCCAACGCCATCGAGTTGATTCAAAAGCTCGCCGAAAGCCAACTCGCCACACAGGTGTTCGTCCGCCACGCCTTCCGGTTCTGGATGGGCCGCAACGAAACTCTCAACGACGCTCCTGTTCTTCAGGATGCGTATCGAGCCTACACAGACAGCGGTGGCAGCATGAAAGCGATGCTCGTATCACTGCTGACCTCCGATGCGTTCCTGTACCGCACAAGCCGTGAGCCGGCGTTGTCCGAAGCGAACTAGTCGTGCTCGCAGCTGCGACTGGATGACCTTGCTCCATCCCAATGGACCAGTGGGAATCAGAAAAAGGTTGGCGGGCGTGAAAACCCGTGGACCAGAGCGACTCGGATCCTGCCAGAAACGGCAACGCAAGTGTCACCCACCGGTCGTCCCTCTGCTAGGCTGACGGTCATGCATTTGCGATCGTCAGGCTGACTGAGGTCGCTGCACGATATCGACTCCGCGACGTGCAGTTGATCGCGGAACACGACTCTCGGGCGACGGCGCCACCAAGTGAATTCAAACGAAACAGCCTCACGCACTGCCGCTGCGTCACCACCAAAGCCATCGGCCTGGATCCTCGGACCGGCCGCTGACCTGGCACTGTTCGTCGCCACCCCGCTGCTGATCCTCCCCGCTGTCCTGCTCTCGCGACAACAACTCTCGGACCAGGCACTCTACGCGATCGTCGGAACACTCGGAGCCACCGGGCATCACCTGCCGGGGTTGCTGCGAGCCTATGGTGACCGTGCACTTTTTCGTCGATTCCGGACACGATTGACCGTCGGCCCAATCCTGCTGCTGGGCATCTCGGCCCCACTGCTCTTCACCAACCTACGTGAAGGCATGGGGGTGATCCTCGCACTGTGGGGCTTCTGGCACGGGCTGATGCAGGTCTACGGATTCCTGAGAATCTATGCCGCCAAGACGCCTCAGACATCCTCCACCTCCGCAGACCATTCGGCTCGACTCGACTGGCTGATGTGCGTGGCCTGGTTCGGAGCCGGGATGATTTGTTCCGATGGCCGAGTCTTCCTGCTACTGGAGACGTTCTACCGATCCGGAGGCTCACTGATCCCCGCGGACTGGGTCTACGGGTTTCGCACGGCGTGGCTGATCGGCACCGGTGTCGTCACCGTCGTGTTCCTGGCTCACGAGTTCTCCCAGAGGTCGCGATTCCGGCCCGCCACCGCCATCCGACTGCTCACCATGTCGATCAGCTTTGCCTTCTGGTGGTTCGCCATGGTCATGATCGACAACATCATCATCGGCATCACGCTGTTCGAGATCTTCCACGACATCCAGTACCTGGCTATCGTCTGGGTCTTCAACCGCAAGCGAGTCGAACAGTCGGCCCCGGTCGGTCACTTGACCCGACACTTATTTCGTCGCAGCCGGTGGATGCTGTTGGCCTACATCTCGCTGGTGGCCGCCTACGGTGCCGGGTCGCGATTGCCCGAGTATCTTGGAGCCGAATCACTCGAAGAGATCGTCGTCGCGTTGATCTGGACCTCCACCCTGCTCCACTTCTATCTCGACGGATTCATCTGGAAGGTCCGCGAGCAGGACACCCGAGCCGGACTGGGCATTTCGACTGCCGCAGCACAACCGGCTACACGGCCACTGACCGAAGGATCCATCCATGCACTCAAGTGGACCCCGTTCCTGCTGGCCGTGATCGCCATGGCCGCATCCCAATGGTGGAACGACTACGTGTTCGGCGATGTACCAGCCCGCGATGCCCAGATCCTGAAGCGGTACCACCACCTGGCCCACGTCGTCCCCGATCACGACCACGCCCACCTGACACTCGGCATCCAACTCCGAAAACAAGGACAACTCGACCAGGCTCGATCCTCACTCGACACCGCCCTCAAACTCAGCAACGGCCAAAACACCGAAGCTCACTTCCAACTGGCCATGCTGCTCTCGACCAGCCAGGACATCGATCAGGCGATCCGACACCACCGGATCGTGCTGTCCCGAAAACCCCGCCGGACCGAATCTCACGTTCAACTGGGCCTGGCTCTGCAGGCACGAGGCGAGCACGACGAATCGCGGCAGCACCTGCAGCGGGCCCTGGAACTCAACAACGATCTCCCGGCCGTGCACGTCGGCCTGGGTCGCCTGGAACTCGAAACCGGACACCCGGTAGAAGCCCGGGATCACCTGCAACGAGCGATCCAACTCCTCGAAAACCAATCCGACACCGACCCGGACAGCGACAAGCTGCTGAAATTGACCCGAAAGCTACTCGGGAAGACCAACACCACCCCGTGACTGCCAGGCACAGCCTGACCTGAATTCCGGTTGCACCAGCAACAGAGTTCATCAACGCCAAACTATTCGTCTCGGCGAAACGCGCCTTCGGTCCGAGCAAATTGCCTGACGTGCTCGATGGCTGCCAGCATCTTGTCGCGATTGACCGAATGAACATCGACGGGTTGGCCCGGCACCGGCAGCATGGTCAAGGTCAGTCGACCACCCAGGTGCTGGCGAAACTCCTCGAGTCCATCAAACAATACGTCCACATCGTCGATCGACGGATCATTCAGACGGAAACCCAAATCCACGAAACTCCGCAAAATCCTCTCAGCAAAGTCAGCATCCAGACCAAGCTCCAACGACGAATAGACCGAGTCGATGGCCACACCGATCGCGACGGCTTCGCCATGCCGCAACGAAAAACCACTCATGGTCTCCAGCTTGTGAGCCGACCAGTGACCAAAGTCCAGCGGCCGGGCTTCGAGCATTTCAAACGGGTCACCACCCAGCGTGATGTGGTCCAGGTGCAACTTGGCGGATTCACCGATAACCGGGCCAGCCACCGACATGTCACGAGACCGGATGGCAGTGGCATTGGCACAGATGCGGTCAAACAGGTCGATGTTCTTGAGCAGAGATACCTTGACCGCTTCTGAGAACCCGCAGATGAAATCGCGGTTGCTCAACGATGTCAGCAACTCGGTGTCATTGACCACAGCCCAGGGCACGGCAAAGCTACCCATCCAGTTCTTGCTGTGGAACAGGTTCATACTGTTCTTCACGCCCACGCCCGAATCGCCCTGGGCCAACGTGGTGGTTGGCAGACGGACCAGGCGGATGCCGCGATGAGCAATCGCCGCCGCAAAGCCGACCGCATCCAGAACCGCTCCGCCGCCGATCACAACCACGTAACTGCGACGATCCAGTTCGGCCACCTTGATGACCTTCAGCATCTGCTCGAGCAGATGAATGTCGTTCTTCACCTGCTCGCCACCGGGTACCAACTGCACCTTGCCCACTCGTTCGATCCGGTCCGTTCGCGAGTCGCTGAATCTATGGATCAAGGCTTCCAGGTCGGGCCGGGCGTCGGCAACGTTCTGGTCGAGCCAGAATTGGACCCGAGCCGGATTGGTGTCACTCGATTCCAACAGGTCCGACAACGTATCCCCATCAGCGGCAAAGACGTCCGAGGTGAACCGCAGGCGATGAGTGAAGGGGACGTCAAAACGGACGTCGAATTGCCGGGACGAGTCGGGCATGAATCCAGACAGCTCAGAGAGAATGGCCAGGACAGAGAACGCCTCTACAGAGAACTCCTCTTCAGTGTAGCTCACGAACCACGCCAGAGCAGTGCCGGTTGGCAGGAGCGTTTGATCACCGGCCGTCAATGAGCAGTGTCGCACTGTTTCATGTGCTGAAGCGGTCCCATCCGATCGGTTTCTCATGCATGGTGGAACGGCCACAACCGTTTTGCGATCACACCAATCGACGACCCGCTACAATGGCGACCGCCCTACCCGACTCACACCACAGCTTGCCTGAATCCTCTGGACCCCACACGTGGCAATCCCCGCCGATTCTTCCGGCTCAGCCCCCGGACCATTTCCACCGGCCAAAGACGAGCTACTGGCCGCTATCGACGTCATCGAACAGGTTGCCCTCGATCGCGCACTGCTGGCACACGTCGACGAAGAACATCGCCTGCGACTGATCGAGGCTTCCGAGCGGATTGCCCGTCCGGATCGCCGGTCACGGAAACGGCTGCGTCGCGAGTACAAACACCGAGAACAGGCCGAACTCGCCGAACGAAAAGTCGCTGACGAACACAAGCTGGCTCGGACCGGAATCCGCACCCAACCCAGTTCTCGCCACTTCAAGAAAGCCTGCCCGCCCGAACCGTTCGACACCCAATTGCCTCAGGTCGCTCAACTCGACGACCAGCAGTTCACCGATCGCCTGGATGTCCCACGCAGCTGCTACATCTGCAAACGAGACTTCGACCAGATCCACTTCTTCTACGATGCCCTCTGCAGCGATTGTGCCCAGTTCAACTGGGAACGCAGACAGCGAACCGCCGACCTGTCTGGGCGCTACGCGGTCTTGACCGGAGGCCGCGTCAAGATCGGCTTTCATGCCGCGTTGAAGCTGCTACAGGCCGGATGCCATGTCGTCGTCACCACCCGGTTTCCACGCGATGCCGCCACACGATTCGACTCCGAAAACGATTCGGCCGACTGGATCGATCGACTCCAGATCCACGGCCTCGATCTTCGACACACTCCCAGCGTCGAAGCCTTCGCCGACCACCTGTGCCAGACCCTGCCTCGGCTCGACTTCCTGCTCAACAACGCCTGCCAGACGGTCAGACGTCCGCCAGGCTTCTACGCTCACCTGATGGCCGACGAACAAAAGCTCGCCAATCTGCTTCCGACTCGAGCTCGATCGCTGCTCGAATCCTACGAGTCGCTACTCGGACAAAACCCCGACCCAAAAACCGACACGCTGTCACTGCCCGCTCAGGTCGACAGCAGCCTGGCCGGGATCCACCGGGCGGCAGAACTGTCGCAGATCCCGCTGGCTCCCGAAGACACTCAGAGCGGCGAACAGCTGTTCCCTAGCGGAGAATTCGACAGCGACCTGCAACAGGTCGACCTGCGTTCGATCAACAGTTGGAGATTGAAGCTGGCCGACGTGTCGACCGTCGAATTGCTCGAAGTTCAACTCGTCAACTCGATCGCACCCTTCATTCTCAACGCCCGACTCAAACCACTCATGCTCCAGGTTCCCACCTCCGACAAACACATCGTCAATGTTTCGGCCATGGAAGGAGTCTTCTACCGGGCCTACAAGACCGACAAGCACCCACACACCAACATGGCCAAAGCTGCACTCAACATGCTCACCCGCACCTCGGCACAGGACTACGCCCGGGATGGAATCCACATGAACAGTGTTGATACGGGTTGGATCACCGACGAGGACCCGGCCGAGATCGCTCGACGCAAGACCGAAGAACTCGGGTTCCATCCTCCACTCGACCAGATCGACGCCGCCGCCCGCATCTGCGACCCCATCTTCGACGGCTTCCTGACCGGTGAACATCAATGGGGACAGTTCCTCAAGGACTACCAGGTCGCCAACTGGTAACCGCTTTCCCCGTTTGCCCCCGCACCGCCGTGTCGATCGCCTGGAAAACGAAACCGGCCAATGACTAACGGTTCTCGAGGTAATGCCGGGCGATCAACTCGCCCAGTTCAACGATGCCCGCGGTGCTGATCACCAGTTTCTTCTCCTGCGCAGGCAAGTCGAAGGCCTTGATGTGAACGAAGTTGCTGTCCGCGGCAGCCACTTTCTCGATCCCCGCAACAACGTCGATGTTGTTGACGCGCTGGTCATCGGTGGGTGGCTGCTGGCTGACAAACCACTTCAGGTCCGGCATGCCCAGGTCCTTGCGACTCTGGGAAACTGTCGACGCCAGCCACTCGGGGGCCTTTCTCCTGTACTGCCCCATCGACATGTCGTTCTCGCCCACGTGGTAAAAGATTCCCGCCAACTCAACCTGGTTCCCCTTGGCGGAGATCTCCTCGAGCGTCTCCCTGACGAAGCGGACGAACCTGGGATAGATATTCCGTGATTTCGCCACGCTTCCCTCGGGTGTCCAGTCGTTCATCTGCGTGCCGCTGTGTGTGAACTTCGCGATTGCGATGTTGTCGGGCAGCTTGCTCGAGAGTTCCCGGGCGAAACTGAGTTCGGGTCCAAACGTGTCGTAATACCCGGCCGGCCCCAGGGGTTCCCACCCGTCAGAGGTCCGGTAGCCTCCCCCGATGCTGTACTTGAAGGCAATTCGGGCATTGTTCTGCAGCAACGATTCTTTGCCCTTCAACACTTTGAGTTCCTGCACGAAAGCCCGCTCTCCCTCCATGTTGCGGTGCCCGGCCAGGACAAACAGCCTGACACGACTCCCTTTCTTGTACGGCCATTTCTTGAGCGGCCGGGACATCCGCGTCTTTTTCCCGATCGTACGCAGGTAAGACGTGGCGTAATTCACACCGTGTTCGAGTTGCCCCAGTGTCCCGTAATGGTAGTGCAGCCCCACCCCGCCACCGATCTCCACACCGACGTGTGACGTGGGAATGTACTCGGCCAACGGATCGACGTCGGTCACAGCCCGCTGCCCCACGCTGATGGCATACATCCGGGGCCGCAGGTCCATTCCCCAGATGGTCTTGGTGCACAGTTCCCCGATGTAGAACTTGAGATTGGGGAGCTTGAGATCGCGTCGCCACCGGGCCAGGAAGTTCTTCAGGTTCGCCCCATAGTTGGGCATGTAATCCTTGTTGAACATGTCGTTTTCGCCCTGGTGCCACATGACCCCTTCGATCCGGTACCGAATGCCCTGCGTGTCGAGTTCGGCCAACGACGACCGAATGACGTCGAGCGCCAAGGGATACATCTTGAACCCGATCGGCTCATCCGGATTCCAGTCACCTCCCAGGTGCGTCCCACCCGCGGCGACCTTGATGATTGCAATCGGCGCCTTGATGGCCGACGTGACCTTCCGGGCAAAGCTCAGTTCGGGACCAACCACGCCATTGACCGGTTGCAGTTGTACCCAACCATCGGACCGGGTCTTGTTCTCGCGTCCGAGACAGTAAGAGAAGCGAACCTGTTCCTGGGGCGTCTCGAGTCCGGCAAAGGGCGGAAACCGCCGGATGTCCTTCACCTTCGAATCCGAGCCGACCATGTTCGACTGGCCGGCGAAGATGAACACGCGAAGTGTCTTGTCGTCGCCTGCCTCCGATGCTTCCAGGGGGACGGTCGCGGCGCACAGCCCCAAGAGGCTGGCCAACACGAACAGCGATCGGAAATTGCAGTGGTACGACATTGTTGAATCTCTTTCACTCGCCCCACGGGGCGATGCCGCAAGATACATTTTCTGGCCGGACGCGCAGTCGGCCTGGGCAGCGGCCCGGATATTCGAGCCGAGGAACCACTACTTCCACGTGTTGTTTTTCAACGGTTTCCCGTTGGTCGTCAGGACCTGGAAATGATGAAACCCGGCGTTCATTCCCGAGTAACGCCAGACGACTTTCTTCTCACGGGTAATCTCGAACAGTTTCACCTGTTGCCCCTTGGCGTGGTAACTGGAGATGACCGTGTTCCCATTGGGCAGTCTTTGGGCACCACAGGCGTCATCAAAGAGACGTTCTCCCAGGTCCTCGTTGGTGACGCTCCAGAGAATCTTCCCCTTGGCATCCACTTCAATGATGCGGTTTCCGTTGGTGCAGGCGATCAGGGTGTTGCCGTTTCCGAGGCGGATGGCCGTAAACGGCCAGTCCCGCTTGGGACGACCGCGGTCGTCAGTCGCAAAGGAACGGACGACCTTGCCAGTACTGGCGTCATATTCCTTGACGGCGAAATCCAGAAGATGCGGGGCAAGATAATTTCCGTTGGGCAGCATCCTCAACATCCGTGTCTGCATATGGAAATTGTTCTTCTGGCACTCCAGTGGAGTCGTCTTGACGACTTTCCCCTTGCTGTTGAGCACCACCGCTCGCGGCATCGGACCCAGTTCGGCAACCAGGTACCGCCCACCCGGCAAAGGCTGCACGGTGCTGACCTCTTTCTGCTGTGACTTGTACTGGAAGACAACCTTCTTTGTTGTCCGGTCGACCTCGACCACTCCGCCACCGGGAAATCCTTTCGTCGGATACAAGGCCAGCAACACGTGACCGTTGGGCAACACCCATCCGTCACTCGCCGGCATGTCAAACTTCCAGGCAATTGCCCCCTTCTCGTCGACGATCACGGCCCTGTTGGCCTTGCCGACGCCCAGAAATGAATGAGTCACCGTGGCGTCGGCCGCGACAAGCAGTTGTGGCCGCGAAAAACACGACACGAACAACACGGTCACAACGACGGCCACGCACCGGCTCGACAGAAAAAACGACGGGGCCGATACTCTGTTGATGGATTTTGTCATGGCTGCCTGTCTCCAATCGATTATTCTTTGTCCCCGAAGCGGTCATCTGCGACACTTGAGAGCTCAAGTGGTGTTCAATCAGGTTGTACCTGACTCGTCACAAAAGCACATCCATGGCCACTTTGCCACCCGTCACCCGGGCCGGGCAACTGCAACCACAATTTCAGAAAGCCCGTTTGATGCGACAACTATCGACTCTCCTGCTGAGCTTTGTCGTCCTGGCCGTGCTGACCCAGTCTTCTTCATTGCTGTATGCACAGCGGCCTGGAGGCGACCAACCTGGAGGAGGTGAACGAGGGTTCCAAAGACCAGATGGGCCTCCCCGTTTCTCACCGTTCCTGGACCTTTTCGACACCAACCGCGACGGAGAGATTTCGGACGCGGAAATCAAGAACGCTGCGGGCATCATCCGCAAACTCGATAAGAACCGTGATGGACAGATCACCCCGGATGAACTCGGGCCACCGCCAGGTGAACGTGGCTTCCCCGGCGGACCCGGCGGACCCGGCGGACCCAACAGGCAGACGATCAAGCTGGTCAAGGAATTCGACAAAGATGGAAATGGACGACTCGATCTCGCCGAGCGGAAGGCGGCCAGAGCATCGCTGGCCAACCGTCAGAATGGTGGCCGCCCCAGTCGTCGCCGTGGCCCCCAAAACCGGCCATCGGTCTCGCCAGGTCCGAAAGTGTCTCTTTCAGACGTCCAGTCCATCTCCGACGCCCCGCTTTATCAACGAAACGTCCTTCGCACGCTGTTCCTGGAATTCGAGAACGAGGACTGGGAAGCGGAGTTGGCCGATTTCAAAGAAACCGATGTGGAAGTCCCTGCCACGGTCACTGTCGATGGCAAGCAATACCCAGGTGTCGGGGTCAAATTCCGGGGCATGTCATCATTCCATCACGTCCCGGCCGGCCACAAGCGGTCACTGAACCTGTCGGTGGATTTCGTCGACGACACGCAGCGTCTCTACGGATACAAGACGCTGAACCTGCTCAATTGCAATGGCGACCCCTCGATGATGAGCACGGTGCTGTACTCCCACTTGGCGTCAGCACATTTGCCCGTCCCCCAGGCCAACTTCGTCAAAGTCGTGATCAACGGAAGAAGCTGGGGCGTCTACTCCAACGTCGAACAGTTCAACAAGCAGTTCATTGCCAAACATTATGGGACCACCGAAGGTGCCCGATGGAAGGTCAGTGGAAATCCACGGGCCGATGGTGGACTCAGATACCTGGGTGAAGACGTCTCAGGATATCGCGAACGATTCGAGATCAAGTCGAAGGATCGCCCCGAATCTTGGCAGGCCCTGATCTCGCTGTGTCGCACGCTGGACAAGACACCTCCGGAAAAACTTGAGGAAGCCCTGAAACCAATCCTCAATGTTGACGGCTTGCTCTGGTTCCTGGCCTTTGACGTCGGCCTGGTCAACAGTGACGGCTACTGGACCCGCGCCAGTGATTACAGCATCTACCTGGATCCAAACGGCAAGTTCCATATCCTTCCACACGACATGAACGAGTCAATGCGACCCGGACCATCAGGTAGGCCCGGTGGCTTCGCCGGCCGAGGCGGCCCCCGTGGCAGGCCGGGCGAATCCCCCCCGGGCCGTGAACGACCAGGTTTCGATCGCCCTGCTCCTGGAAACGATCGCCCCAATGGTCGACCGGGTCAGCCCGGTTTTCAAAGACCCGATTCCCGACGACGTGGCTTCTCTGGACGTAACGGCGGCGGTTTGGGTCGCCCCGGTCGCGGTGGCGGTCCCGGTGGCGGTCCCGGTGGCGGTCCCGGACACGGTGGAGTGGATCTCGAACCGCTGGTCGGGTTGGAGAACCCGCGAATGCCGCTGCGGAGCAAGGTGCTGGCCGTGCCGGCCCTGAAACAACGGTACCTGCAACATGTCCGGACCATCGCCGCAACATCACTGGACTGGAAGACACTCGGGCCGATCGTGGCCGAATGTCGCTCGTTGATCATCAAAGAGGTCAAAGCCGACACGCGAAAACTGGAGCCGTTTGAAGCGTTTCTCGGTATGACCTCTGCCAACACGACTCGTCAGGGACAACAGCAAAGCCCGTCACTTCGCAGCTTTGTCGACCAGCGTCGTCGTTTTCTCTTGGAACATGCCGACATCAAGAAACTCCCCCGAGAGTAAGTCCGTCACCGTTGCGGTTCCAAAAGCAGGATCGCAAGACGTTGAACGAAATCCGCGAATCAGCCGTCACGAGCGGATTCCCGGGAAGCATCGGCCGGCTTGTCCGCAAGGGATGGACCGTGTCACTGTACACCGTTTCCCTGGTCGCCGTCCTGATCTCGCAACTCTCCCCTGATTCCCGTCAGGCAAACAGTTCCGTAACCACGTTGCCCTCGACATCCGTGAGACGAAAATCCCGGCCCGCGTGTCGATAGGTCAGTTGCTCGTGGTCCAGTCCCATGGCGTGCAACAGCGTCGCATGGAAGTCGTGGATGTGGACCTTGTTCTCGGTTGCGTAGTAACCGTAGTCGTCGGTCGCACCGTAGCGGAACCCACCTTTCACGCCACCACCGGCCAGCCACATCGTAAAGCCCTCAGGATTGTGATCGCGGCCGTCCTTTGTCTCTGCAGTGGGTGTCCGCCCGAATTCACTGCCCCACCAGATCAGCGTGTCCTCGAGCAACCCCCGCTGCTTCAGGTCGGCCAGCAGGCCGGCGATCGGCAGGTCGACCTCGCGAGCGTTTTTCTCGTGATCCCGCTTGAGATTCGAGTGTTGGTCCCACTGCACCTTGTCATCGTTGTGCGTGACCTGGATGAACCGCACACCGGCTTCGGCGAAACGACGTGCCAGCAGGCACATGCGACCGAAGTTGGCCGTCACCGGATCGTCCATCCCGTACAGCTTCAGTGTCGATGCCGATTCCCCCGAGAGATCTTCGACCCGGGGGATCTCCGACTGCATGCGGAAGGCCAGTTCGAACGAGTCGATACGGGCCTCCAGTGACGCATCGGCACCGGACCGTTCCAGGTACTGGCGGTTCATTGCCCCCAGCCGATCCAGTTGCAGCCGTTGAATCGCACGAGGCAGTTTCGAGTTCTGGATGAACTTCACCCGGGCCTTGATTGACGGCACGCTGGCATTCCCCAAGGCCGTTCCATTGTGTGCCGCCGGCAAAAATGAAGAACTCCAGTTGTTGACTCCTCCGAAGGCCAGCGTCGGGCAGATGGTCACAAAAGCCGGCAGGTTCGAATTCTCGGTGCCCAGACCGTAGCTCACCCAGGAACCAATACTCGGCCGGATGAAGCTGTCGCTGCCGGTGTGCAGCTTCATCATCGCACCGCCGTGGGCGGGATTCGTCCCGTGGACCGAGTGCACCATGCAGAGATCATCGACCCTCTCGGCCAGTCGCGGGAACAACTCACTGACCCACAACCCGCTCTCACCGTATTGCCGAAACTTCCACGGCGATCGCAGCAGATTCTTGGTCGAGTTGAACTGAACCCGTGGCTTGGCGAACGGCAATGGCTTGCCATCATCCCGATCCAGCAACGGCTTGGGATCAAACGTGTCCACCTGGGACGGGCCGCCTGACATCAGTAGAAAAATGATCCGCTTGGCACGTGCCGCCTCAAGCGGCAACCGGGCCGCCAGCGGGTTGTCCACCGCACCGCTGGCCGACTCGTCGGCCAGCATCGATGCCAACGCCAAGGAACCAAAACCGACAGCGGTCCGCTGCAAGAGCGATCTACGAGAAACCAGCGGTGTGACGAGGCTGTGGGTCATCGACGGGCAGGGGAATGCTGAGGACACTGATCGGATTCGGAATCAATCATCACGGTACGACTTCAACCTATCTCAGGTAGATGAACTCATTGGCGGCCAGCACGACATGACAGAGCGTGCCCCATGCATTTCGCTGGACATCCGGATCCGCGGCGCCACGCGAGTGGGCCTTGGAGAGCACCGACAGAAACGCCCGATCGGACTCGCGTTCCTGGTCGGTCGGTTCGCGACCGAATGCGATCGTGTACAACCGCACCAGTCGCTGATCGTCCCCCCCCGAACCGGCCAGCAGTCGATCGGTCAATCGGGCGGCCGCCTGCATCACGAAATCGCTGTTGAGCATCAGCAACGCCTGCGAGGCCACGACGGTAGTCGATCGATCACCCGTCGAGACGGCCGGATCTGGGAAATCCAGCAACTCAAACAGTTCAAACACGTTGTTGCGAACCACCGGCAAGTACAGCGAACGTCGTCGGCTGTCGTAGGTGGTCAGGTCCTTGGACGTGTGGTCGAAGAAGTAGGCCCGGTTCTTAAGTTGTAACAACGAGCCCCTCATCGTCGGATCCAGTTGGCCGCTGGCTGCCAGCAACGCGTCACGAACCGTTTCAGCTTCCAGTCGCCGCACCCGAGCTCGGCTGTAAAGATGATTTTCCGGATCCCGCCCCAATGTCCTCTCACCAGCAGACGTTTCCTGCTGGTAGGTGCTGGACATCACGATCAACCGGTGCAGCATCTTGACCGACCACTGATCGGTGACAAAGCGACGAGCCAGGTAATCGAGCAGTCCGGGGTGTGACGGATCCTCGCCCAGCAAACCAAAGTTGTCGGTCGTTCGGACCAGCCCACGACCAAAATGCCAACGCCACACGCGATTGACGAACACACGTGCAGTCAGCGGATGCCGGGGATCCACCAGCCAGCCGGCCAGTTCTCGTCGCCCGCTCTCGGTCTTGGAGAATTTCAGTGGCCGGGGACCTCGCAGAAACAGGGGGCTCCGCCTCGCCACGACCTCGCCCAACTCGAGCGGGTCGCCACGGACATGGATCGCGCTGTCCTTCACCTTGTCTTCGGTCACCCCCATCGCAGCCGGCAGGTTCGGACCGGCCTTCTGCAATGCGGCCAGTTCGTCCCGCAGTGCTTTCAGTTTTGCCTTCGTCTCGGCCGGGTACAGTGTCTCCAGTTTCTCCGGCACCCGGGCCCCGACCTTCTCGGCCAGTTTCTTTCTCACCTGGGTGTCGGCAGCCACCGTGAAACCGGCTATCTTCGTTTTTCCCGCAGCCACCGCCGCGTCGAACTTCGCCTGCAACTCGCTGGCTGCAGCCGATGGCAACAGGTGTTCGTGCCACTCGGCCACCTTGATGTACTTCCGCATTGTCAGCGTGCTCTTGAAGATGCCCGCCAGCCCGTAGTAGTCCGCCGTGGCTATCGGATCGAACTTGTGGTCGTGGCAACGTGCACATCCCAAAGTCAGTCCGAGGAACGCCCTGCCCATCGTGTCGAGTTGCTCGTCGATGATGTCCATTCGCATCTTGGCCTGGTCTGTCTCGGCCAGCACCTTCGGCCCAATACTGAGAAACCCCGTCGCGATCAACTGCTCATGCTGCTGGGCCTCCCCGTCAAACGGCAGCAAATCGCCGGCCAGTTGCTCGATGACAAATCGATCGAATGGCTTGTCGCGGTTGAATGCCGACACGACATAATCTCGGTACCGCCACGCATTGCCATGTGCAACGTTTTCGTCGAACCCGTTGGAATCCGCGTAACGGGCCACGTCGAGCCAATGCCGTCCCCAGCGTTCCCCGTATCGGGGCGACGCCAACAAGCGATCCACAATCCGTGAAAATGCGTCCGGGGATCGGTCGGCAAGAAATGCGTTTATCTCGCCCGGTGTTGGTGGCAGTCCGACCAGGTCAAAAGTGATCCGACGGATCAACGTTCGTTTGTCGGCTCGGCTCGAGGGAGACAACCCGGACGCCTCGAGCTTCGCCAGGATGTAATTGTCGACAGCCGTCTGCGGCCAGTCCCGGTTCTTGACCGATGGCACTGTCCGAACCATCAGTGGCTGAAACGCCCAGTGGTCGGTTTCCTCGGCCTGGTTATCGGCGGCGGACGACTGAACACCCTCCCCGACCAGCAACAAGCAGAACAGCAACGCCGGCAGCGTCGAACTCCACTGGACAGACCGGCCAGAGCCAAGCGGGGGTTTTGCGGAAATCTGCATTTCTCACAACTTCATATCAATCGCAGAACAACCAGATTAGATTGTAACGCGAGAGTTAGGCGGTGCCACTCTCGTGGCGACTCCACCCCATCAACAACAAGATCGACCAGGAAACACCTTTCGTGTCCAACAACAGGTGGCGGATCATCGCGTTGCTGATGGGGTACGCGGCCATCGGGCACTTCAACCGCGTCGGCATCTCGGTCGTCGGCGACGAGGTCTTCATCCCCACGCTGGGGATCACCGAAACGCGGATGGGTTGGGTCTACACCGCGTTCCTGATCGTCTACACGATCGGCATGCTGCCCGGTGGCTGGCTGATCGACCGCATCGGATCGGCACGTGCGCTAACTCTCTTCGGAGTCGGCATGGGCGTGTTTGTTGTCCTGACCGGCGCACTCGGCTGGACCGACACCTCCCCCGAAATCCTCTGGCTCAGCCTGCTGGTCATTCGCGGACTGGCCGGACTGTTCAACGCCCCCCTGCATCCAGGTGCCGCTCACGTTGTCGCGAATCTCATACCCAACAAACGACAGGCCACCGCCAACGGCATGATCACCGCTGGAGCACTCGTCGGCATCGCCTGCTGCTATCCAACCCTCGGCTGGCTGATCGACAAGATCAGCTGGCAATGGGCCTTTGTCGTCAGCGGCTCGATGCTGATCGCCTACGGACTGCTGTGGAAACTACTCGCCTCGCCGTCACTGCCTCATCACCACCCGACCACCGACCCGACCACCGCCCCTCCCCCATCGGCGTGGCGGCTGTTCAGCAACGGCAACCTGTGGCTCTTGACCATCAGCTACGCCACCTATGGCTACTTCCAGTACCTCTTCCTGTACTGGATGGGATACTACTTCAAGGAAGTGCTCAATGTACCCGACGTCCAGGCCCGCTGGGCGTCGTTCTGGATCATGCTGGCCATGGGAGCCGGCATGGCGTTCGGCGGACAGGCGGCCGACACCTGTTGCCGATGGCTGGGCACCGCCGCTGGCCGTCGACTGGTCGTGATCACGGGGATGGGCTTGGGAGCCGTGTTCGGGTTGATCGGAGTCAACATCGACGGGCTGCTCGGCGTGTCGGTCAGCTTGGCCATCTCGATGGCCGCCGTCGGCATGTGTGAAAGTGTCTTTTGGACCACGGCGACCGACATTGGTGGCACGTCGCGAGGAGTCGCCGCGGCATTCATGAACACCGGCGGCAATCTCGGAGGCCTCGTCTCACCAGTCCTCACACCGTTCATAGCCGCCAAGATCGGCTGGCCCGCTGCGATCGCTGTGGCATGCGTCATCAGCAGCGTGGGGGGCGTGATGTGGTTCCTGATCAAGCCGGACGGGCAGCCCAAGACCAGTCCGTAGGCACAGGCTGTGCCTGACCTACTTGACGAATACGACCCGGCCCCGAGCACGGCTGATTCCGACCAGGCCCCCGGTTGACGTGTCCGACGCGAATCCCTGACCGGTAAAACCCACCGACTGCTTGCCAAAATACTCGAGCACGCGTCCCTTGACAGGCAAACGCAGTCGATACAACTCCCCCTTGTCGTGACCAGTCACCAACAACTCCGTTCCTCGCCACAAGCCGCCCGAAAGACTGTAACGGCCCAGTTGATCGATGACCGATTTCGGATACGTCCATCGACCAGTTTCACGCCACCGGTCGTCGAACCGCACAAAAAACGTCTCTGCATTCTTGTCGCCATATCGAGAAAAGTTGCACCACCAGTGCCCCTTGTGCCGCACCACCCAGGTCAGACTGCCTCCAAAGTTTCCGAAGTCCCTGAACGTCGTCAGCCTCATCGACTCGGGATCCAGCACCTTGATCTCACTCTGTTCTGGCAGCTGAGGGTAATTCGAGTGAGCACACAATAACCGGCCCTTCCACAGGAATCCGCTGTTAAGATGCTTGGCCGGACCGATGCTGCGTGCCAGGAGTTTCCCGGTTGCCCGGTCGTACTTGGCCACCTGCTGGCTCGCGATCGCAAAGACAAACCGCTTGTCGGCCGCAGCAGCCTGATAAGCCTCCGGAGCAGAAATTTCCGAGATCGTCGTCCATGCGTCCTTGGCCTCACAGACACCAACACAGACAAGCATGACCACAAACCCATTCGCAATCCGAAGACTCAAAATCGACATCAGGAATTCGTCTCCAACTCGGGGCCGAGCAATACGTGTTACCGTTTCGAAATCATACAGGATTACCAGTCCAGGCAGGTCAGGCTGTGCCTGACTCCGAACCACATTCCAAGCTGCCATCAACCACAGCCAAACCCACCAGTCGGCCTGCCCACCACGCAAACTCGCATCCGACGCTTGGCCCTTGTAAAACAGATGCGTCCCAAGCGAACCACTAACACAGGACCGCTTCATGAAGCCATCGCGATTCTCGATCGGCATGACCTGCCTGCTACTGACTGCAACGCTTGCGGCTACAGGCAACCTTCCCCGAGCCACATCCGCCCTACCCCCAAAGCCACAATGGCATCTGGTCCCGATCCCCGACTCGTGGAAACGCCAGCCCGGAGGTGCACTGGCCACCAAGGACGGCTACGCCTGGTACCGTTGCTCTGTCCAAGTGCCCGCAAGCTGGAAAGGCAAGCGGATCGAACTCAACGTCGAGCCGGTCGATGATGCCCGGCAGACATTCTTCAACGGAGTCCAGATCGGAGCCACCGGCTCCTTTCCACCTCAGTTTCGAAGCGGCCTGGGCGAAAAATCACGCTTCCTGGTCCCGGCCAACTCGATTCGGTTCGGCCAAACCAACGTCATCGCCGTGCGAACCTATATGAAAGATGCACGCAGCAACTTCCTGGTCGCCGCACCCATCCTGCTGGCCGGCAACCAGGCGATTCGTACCGAGGGACAATGGCACTACCGTCCCGGCGACAACCGGGCCTGGGCCAACAGCGACATCCCCGGAAGTAACGACAAGGACTCGGCGGCACACTTCGCCAAGGTCGATACCGTCAAGAACATCGAACTCTACCTCCGCCGCCGCAAGGGCGACACCGACCCGTTGCCGCCGGACCAGGCAATCGCCAGCTTTCAGGTCGCCGACGACCTGGGCCTCGAACAGGTCCTCGCCGAACCACTTGTCGGCCAGCCACTGTTCATCAACTGGGACGAACGCGGCCGACTGTGGGTGCTCAACTACAAGCAGTACCCCGACCCGGCCGGCCTGAAGATGGTCAGTCGCGACAAGTATCTGCGAGCCGTCTACGACAAGGTCCCCCTGCCGCCGCCTCATGGAGTCAAGGGCCGTGACAAGATCACAATCCACGAAGACACCAACGGCGACGGTCGCTTTGACCTCCACAAGACGTTCGTCGACGGGCTGAATATCGCCAGCTCGTTTGTCCGAGGCCGCGGCGGAGTCTTCGTAATGAACCCGCCCTACCTACTCTTCTATCCCGACCGCAACAACGACGACGTCCCGGATTCCGATCCACTCGTCCTGCTCGAAGGATTCGGTATCGAAGACTCACACTCGGTCGCCAACAGCCTGCGTTGGGGACCCGATGGCTGGCTCTACGCCTGCCAGGGCAGCACCACCACCGGACACATCAAGCGACCGGGAATCGACCTGGAACCCATCCACTCGATGGGGCAACTGATCTGGAGATACCACCCCGAGACGCGGCGGTACGAAATTTTTGCCGAGGGCGGAGGGAACACGTTTGGTGTCGAAATCGATGCCCGTGGCCGCATCTTCTCGGGCACCAACGGCGGCAACGCCCGTGGCTACCACTACGTCCAGGGAGCTTACGAACGCAAGGGATTTTCGAAACACGGCGCGTTGTCCAACCCCTACGCCTTCGGCTATTTCCCGGCCATGAAACACCACAACGTGCCACGGTTCACTCACAACTTCATCATCTACGAAGCCGACCAGCTGCCCGAACGCTACCACGGCCGACTGTTCGGCATCGAACCCCTGCAAGGCCAGATCGTTCAAAGCAACATTCGGCCCAACACGACCACCTTTCAGACCGCCGACATCAATCGACCCGTCACCTGCACCGACCAGTGGTTTCGCCCGATCGACATCAAGGTCGGCCCCGACGGTGCCATCTACTTCTGCGACATGTACGAGCAACGCATCGACCACGCCAGCCACTACGCCGGCCGAGTCACACCCGACACCGGCCGCATCTACCGCCTTGTTGCCAAGTCGGACAAGACCGCACCAAAGACCCAGCCCAGCAAACGCTTCGACTACGCCACCGTCTCGACCAGCGACCTCGTCGCCCGACTCCAACACCCCAACAAGTGGCACCGCCAGGTTGCCTTGCGAGTCCTCGCCGACCGCCAGGATCGAAGTGTCCTCCCCCTGCTCCACCGCATTCTCGACCAGCAGGACGGCCAGCCCGCTCTCGAAGCACTCTGGGCACTGAACCTCTCGGGCGGCATGACCGACCCGGTCGCCCTGGAACTGCTCGATCACAACGACCAGTACGTCCGACTCTGGACCATCCGCCTGCTGGGGGATCGCAACCAGGTGTCGGCCACGATCGCCACTCGACTTGCCAAGCTCGCCGCCAGCGAACCCTACGCCGAAGTCCGCAGCCAACTGGCCGCATCGGCTCGCCGTCTTTCGGCCGCCACCTGCCTGGCCATCGTCGCCAACCTGTTGACTCATGACGAAGACCTCAACGACCTACACATCCCACTGCTCTTGTGGTGGGCCATCGAATCCCAGTCCGGCAGCAATGCCACCCAGGTCGTCCAGCTGTTCCAGGACCAGTCGCTCTGGGATCGACCGCTCGTCAAGACTCACCTGCTCGACAAGGTCATCCGGCGGTTTGCTCTGGCCGGCTCGAGACAAGATCTGCTCGCCTGTGCCACCCTGCTGAAGGCGGCTCCGAGCAAAACGCACCAAAAACACCTGATTCAGAGTTTCGAAACCGCCTTTGCCGGCCGATCACTCGCCAACCTTCCTGACGAATTGACCCAGGCGATCCAAGCGGCCGGTGGTGGCTCGATCACGTTACAGCTGCGTCAGAAACTCCCGGCTGCTGTCGAAACCGCTCTCAAGGCTGTCGGCAACCCGAAAGCCAACGCGGGCCAACGCCTGGCGTTCACACAGATCTTTGGCGAAGTCACCACCCCGAAAGCCCTGCCCGTGTTGCTGAATGTCGTGGCCAACGACCGAAGCGACACACTCCGCTCCGCAGCACTGCTCAGCCTGCAATCCTACCCCGATCCCGCCGTCGGACATCACATCGTCAAGCAACACAACCAACTGGACGGATCGCTGAAAACTGCCGCTCAATCACTGCTCGCCAGTCGCCGCGACTGGGCCACCACCTTCCTGGCCGCCATCGATACCGGAACCGTCGACAAACACACCGTCGGACTCGAAATCCAACGCAAGCTGCTGTTGCACAACAACAAGCCGATCACCGAACTGGTCCGCAAACACTTCGGACAAGTCTCCGGAGCAACCACGCAGCAGATGCAGAAACGCATCGAAGAACTCAACAGCATGCTGGTCACCGCCAAGGGAGCCGGAAATGCCTACTCCGGCAAGGTGATCTACCGGCAGACCTGCGGCAAGTGTCATACGCTGTTCACCGAAGGTGGACAGGTCGGGCCCGACCTGACCGGATTCAAGCGAGACGATATCCGCGGCATCCTGATGAACGTGATCAACCCTAGTGCCGAGATCCGCAAGGGGTTCGAAAACTACACGGTGGTGACCAACAACGGCCGCATCGTTACCGGCTTCATCGCCGACCAGGACAACCAGGTTGTTGTGGTCCGAGGCGTTGACGGTCAGAACGTGGTGGTCCGCCGCGACGACATCGACGAAATGGTGGTCAACCGCAAGTCCGTCATGCCCGACGGACTGCTCGACAAACTCAACGACGAACAGATCAAACACCTGTTTGCCTTTCTCCGAGTCACTCAGCCGCTGCCGTGACTCTTGCCCCGCGGCGGGACAGGCGGCGGAAAAGCGTGTCAGGCTTCGTCCATCCAGTCGCCGACGTACTGAAACGCTTCGTCAATCTCTCGAGCACCATTCAGCGGCCGTCGACCGACGACTGCTTCCAAGCCTCGTATCCCGCTCCCGGCCCCACCCGCTCGACGAAAGCTCCACGGTCGCGCCCCGAAGGCCCCGTTCCACGGCCAGGACTCGAAACCGGCAACCGAAAACTCTCGGCCGCGATCGCCGCCAGATTGGCGACAGCCCGACGATGCAACGACAACGCCTCGGCATCGGGTCTCGCCGTCAATGCACTTCGCTCGTGCCCGTCCCAGTACCGCTCCCAGTCTCTCAAGCCTCGAGGCGCCAAGGGCGCCGAGATCGGACGCCCCTGCACTCGCACCGACAACATCCTCTCACCGATCAAAAACAGGTTCCCCTCGCCCGACCAGCGGATCCCATCAGGCGGCCGACCACCACCAGAATCACGCCGAAAATCGCCACTGCGGTCCACCTCCAGCACCGCACCGGCCGCATCCAGAACGCTGTTACTGACACTCACTGTGATCGGCCACGAAACCCGACCCGCCTTGTCCCGACTCCGAAACGGACGCCCCTGCAACATCAACCGTACGATCTTCTCTGCCACAAAACTGCTTCCGTCGATCACTACCGACACATCAGAAAACTGTGACCGCTCCGGATGAACAAACAAACCAACCTGCCCCACCTGCACGCAGTTGATCAACTCGAGCCGCCCACCAACCGGGCAGAACCAGTCAACTGCCGCGCCGCGCAGACACAGAAACTCGCAGTTGCGAATCTCACAACGACTCACTCGCTGTGCCATGATCCCCACGCCAAGCCCGGCCGTCACAAAACGGCAGTTGATCACCTCGAGCCGAGACGACTCGACGATCACGATCGCATCGGGAAGCCGGCCGGCCGACGGTACCGCTCCGCGACCCGGCTCTCGACCAAACTCAATCCCCTCCAACCGCAAGGCCCCGGCCGAGTGGATCAGGGCCGATCCGCTTGGTTCCCCGCGACCGGTGGCGAGGTGGATCACCGGACGTTGGCCGGCGGCCGCCTTGATCGTGATGCCCTTATCCCCCACATTGATCGGGCCGCTTCGAAACGGCCCATCGCCGTCGACAACAACCGCGTCGCCATCACCGCACGCCGCTATCGCCTCGGCCAACGTCGCGAAACGAACACCGGCTCCGCCGCCCTGACTCAATACCGCGAACGCGCCAGCCCGATCGCCGACAGTTCTGCCGGCCAAACCACCACCGCCGCCGCCATCCGAGACGGCCGGTGGCCCTGTCTGTACAGTCGGCGACCCGCTCGAATCCGGTACCGTTGGCACAACGGTCGTCTGTTCGCGAGTGCCATCGAATACCAGTCCACCCACCAGCAGAGTCAACGCGACCACACAGGCAACTCGCCAGTGCTCTCGCAACCAACCCAGCACCCGGCCAAACGATGGGCGAGCATGCGATCGCGTTGGAGACGGGGTCCTTGACGGGCTGTCG